>Ga0256405_10005210_pt1 | contig 22939 bp, 17 predicted proteins | sample RumenRJG_02DNA_FD_189096 | JGI IMG/M metagenome (GOLD analysis project Ga0256405, IMG submission 189096) | Bovine rumen microbial communities from Lethbridge, Alberta, Canada - RJG_02 | ecosystem: Host-associated > Mammals > Digestive system > Stomach > Rumen | place: Canada: Alberta... | reverse complement strand
GACCGCCCGAGGACTGCTGCTGGGGAGCGCCGCCGCCCAGAAGGGATCCAAGCATGCTGTAATTCTGCTGCTGGGGCTTGGCACCGCCGAACAGACCCATAACATCTGTCAGGTCGAAACCATCAGACAGGTTGACGCCCGAGGAATGAACAGTATTCGCGGAGCTGGAAAGCATGCTCATCAGAGCAGGGGCAAGAGCACTGAGAGAACGGCTGACCTGTGCCCCTTCCATACCAGTCTCCTGTGCAAGGGCGGAAACAACCTTATCTGAATCATCGCCCAGGATATGCGCTACGATTTTCTGTCCGTCTTCTTCATCCACATCATCGATCTGCTGCGGGATCGAGCGTGTGCTCTTATGCTGTCCGAGTGCCGTCAGAAGAGAGGCAGCGCCGCCTTCCTTACCGGCGTTTTTGGTCAGTGCCTTCAGCAGGATCGGAATTGCAAGCGGCAGAAGCTTTGTCATAAGCGAGGCATTCACGCCTGTCTTTTTAGCCAGCGAGTTTATGGAATCATCAGAACCGAGAGTACCCATAAAAAGATTCAACAGATTCATTAAGTATACCTTCCTTTCACGTCGTATTATGCGCTGCATGACTCCGCGCGGATAATAACTGATGCTGCGTGGATTATGCATCTTTAAATAAGTCTTCTCTACCAATCTACCACGAAACAGAGCCTCTGCCAAACGTTTTTGACTGAACAAGTACAGTTTGTCTTATCCGACAAACTACTGCCGAACCGGTGACTGTGGATAACTATGCGGATAAAAGGTGGATTTTTAGGGGAAAAATGGGGATAAGTCGACATCCTTTCAATGGGGCAAAGTGTTGCGCAAAGATTAATAATATGTTAAGATTTATAACAGCCTATACTGCACAGGGTGTATTATGCCCTCGCGGAGAATGGAACTGGGGAGTTTCCGAGAGCATATAAGGTGATAAGGGGTCATTTGCAATTGTCTAGTAACTCATGACAATGGAGGAACAAAGCATGAAGAAGTCAATTGGAAAGAAGCTTCTGGCCGGGATCGTCACAGCATCGATGATCCTTGGTGTCCCTGCAGCCGGATACTCGCAGGAAGAAGAAACCCAGCTGGCGGTAATCGGAGCGGAAGAATCCGTTGATGTTACCGAAGCAGTTCTTGCCGGAGCTGGCGAAGAGACTGAGATTGCAGCTGAGACCTTGGAAGAAGTCTCTGAAGAAGCCGTATTTGATGTATCTGAAGAAAATACGGAAGCGGCAGAGGATATCCTTGCAGCAGCCGAAGAGGACGCGGAAGAAGGTGTGCCGGAAGACGGCATCCTTCTGGAAGCTGCAGAAGAGGACGAAGTACTGGAAGCCGCAGATGATGAGAAGGTTAGGGAAGTCAGTTCGGTGAGTGAACTGAATAATGCCATCAAACAGGTTGCAGATGGCTATACCATCAGGCTGACACAGGATATCTCTTCCGCCGGAACGCTTAACGTTGATGCTGATAATATGATGGAAGGAACGACCGCCATCACCATCGACGTGAACAATTATACATTGTCTGCATACAGCATAATTGTCGGTACCGGAAAGACTCTGACTATGACAGCGAACGGAGGAAGCTATTCCGGAAGACTCAATGCAAACGGCGGCACGGTGAACCTTCCTACCGGAATGAAACTGACCAACACTGTTACGAACCTGTATGTCCGGAATGGCGGCACTGCCAACGTAACAGGAGCATCGATCGAGTGTTCTGCAACAACTCTGGGACATGCGGTAGAAGTTGCGAAGGGAACACTGAACCTGAGCGCCGGCTCCATTAAGGTTTTAAATGACGATGTAAAGGCGATTCTTGTTGCGGATGATCCAGATGCAGTTGTGAACATGACCGGCGGTAGCGTTGTTGTCAACGGCTCCGGTACTGCTGTAGTGGTATCAAACGGCTCGATGACTGTAACCGGCGGTACGATCAAGAACACGTCCGGTCAGGGCGTGGAAGTGCTTGGCGGATCCTTTACCATCTCCAAGGGCACGATAGAAAGCAAAGGCAATGCGTTAACGCTGGGTGAAAATAAAGGAAAGACTGCGAAGAGCACAGTTTCCGGTACGCAGGATACGACAAAGATCCTCTCATCTGACGGATATGCCATTTTCGAAGATAAGAGTGATTACAACAGCACCATCCAGGTTTCCGGCGGATATCTGAAGGGTAAGTCAGAAGAGATCAAATCAACGAACAAGACCAAGATCGTAACAGTTACTACGGATGCAGTAGGCTTTGGACATGAAGTAAACCGTAAATATCTCCAGAGTGTCAACTGCAGGGCAGATACACAGAACGAGAAGGGTGTGTTCATTATCCGGACCCTTACTGCCAGTAATTCAGCTGCCGCATATATCCGGGACGGAGAGACATTCTATACGGATACGGTTCAGGAAGCGATGGACGTGATCACCGGGGAGACATACAGCCCCAAGACCGGTGATACAGTTAAACTGTTCAGGGATGTCACGGATGAAAGTGAAGTAAAGGTTGAGATAGACAGAACGATCGATCTGAATGGCAAAACGCTGAAGACAAAAATGACGGTTGAGGGCTGCAAGGTTACTGTCAAAAACGGAACGCTTCAGGCATATATGAATGATTATGCACTTGTAGTCAGTGATGATGCGGACGTCACACTGGAATCCAATCTTAAAGTTGCATCACCGGGGGCAAATGCCATAGACGTGGGCAAAACAGCCTCAAAGACATATAAACTGACAGTAAAAGGCAGCGTGTCAGCGGAAAACTATACAGTTTGTGTCAATGCGGGAAACTGCACAGTCGACTTCAATTCCGCAACACTCTCGTCGAATGCGGCGAAGAGGGCGGTCCTTCGCGTGAATAATACCGCGACAGGAGCAAAGATAACCATTACGAACTCTACACTGACAGGAAAGACAGGTATCTATGCTGCGGCAGGTGAAATCACTTTGTCCGGGTCTACCGTAAAGGCAACCGGTGATCAGGAAGAAAACCCGGATCCGGGAACAGAAGGAATCGGATCAACGATCTGGGCAAACAAAGCAAAACTGACGATCAAGTCAGGAACTTTCACTTCAGCAAAAGGCAATGTACTTTACCTGGAGAATCCTACAGCCGGCAGCGAAGTATCCGCAGGCACCTTCAAATCCGGCAGGTCAACCTGGGATGCTGTCGCCGGAACTCCTGCTGCAGATATGTTTACAGGCGGAACCTACTATCCGAACACAAAGAATGATATGAAAGCCGGCGTGAAAACCGCTGAGTATGCTCTGGTCGGCGTGACGGATGGTACCTTCTATGTAGGCAAATATAAGGAAGTTGTACCGGCGCTCTATAAAGCGAATTCTTCCGCGACGAAGCTTACGGTCGCAGCTGCTGCGAAGAGTACGCTGCTCTATGGATTCAAGGCACATGCCGCGATCCTGAACCTGACCGGAGAAGACATTGATGTACTCATCGGAACCGATGATACCGTTACGGCTAATAAGAAAACGCTTCCGAAGACAGCAGATAAGGAAGCCTGGATCTTCCACAATGATCTGGTTGAACTGAAAGCTGCTGTCAATAAGGAAGCTACCTGCACACTTCCGGCAGTGTCCGCAGACTGCTGGTACTGCGCAGTGCTGAAGAAAGCATACAAAGCAGCCGACGCGAAGGAAGAATGCGATCCCGGAACAATCACCGAAGCAGCGAAGGGTCATACCTGGAGCGCCTGGAACGCAAACGGCGACCGCACCTGCTCTGTCTGCGGAGCGAAAGAGCACGATGCTTCTAAAGCACAGCCCGCAGCACCTGTATACGGAATTGCCGGAAGACCGACTCAGGTTAAGGCAAAAGCAGCCGGAAACCGCAAGCTGACTGTCAGCTGGAAGAAGCCGGCTAATTCCAAGTTGAAGAAGATTAAGGGCTTCTATATAGAAGTTGCGACGGACAATGCCTTCACTAATATTGTGAGAACCAGAAAGGTCAAAAAGGCAAAGACTTCCTGGACTTTCAAGAAACTGCAGAAGGGAACAAGATACTTTGTCAGAGTCCGCTTCTATAAGGGGGCAAAGTTCTCCAGATGGAGCGCGGTAAAGAAGAGGAAGGTAAAGTAAGCGGTAAAACCTCAACAGTTCAGATAAAGTAAGATACATATTAAACCGCATTCCGGGAATCTGTCCGGGATGCGGTTTGGTTTTGTGGCAGACTTGAAATTACGGAGAGAGCGCCTTCGCAGAAAGTGTTGCGGGAAAAGACTGAGTTGTTATCTGAATACCTTTATGTTAATATAATATGATATTTTGGCAAGGAGAAACCCTTATGAAAATAGTTACAGTAGTAGGGGCAAGACCGCAGTTTATTAAAGCTGCTGTAGTGTCGCACGAGCTGAGGAAAAAGCACCAGGAGATACTGGTTCATACCGGGCAGCATTTTGACTATAATATGTCAGAACAGTTCTTCAGGGAACTGGATATACCTGATCCGGACTATAATCTCGGGATCTCCGGCGGTACACATGCACAGATGACAGGCCGGATGATGATCGCGATAGAAGAGGTATTGTTGAAAGAATCGCCGGACTGGCTTCTGGTTTACGGAGACACGAATTCGACACTTGCAGCTGCGCTTGCAGCAGCCAAGCTCCATGTCCCGGTATGCCATGTTGAAGCCGGGGCACGGACGCACAGCAGGACAAATCCCGAGGAGATAAACAGAATCTGTACAGACCATGTCTCAACCCTTCTGCTGGCAAGCACAAAGAGCGGTTATGATGAGATGGCAAAGGAAGGACTCCAGGACAGAGGGCTGCTGGTCGGAGATCCGATGTACGATGCATTTATCACATACAGCAGCAGACGTAAACTGAGTGAGATAAACCTGACACTCTTAAAAGGCGGGGAATCGAAGGTTCCGGAGGAGTACTATTATCTGACCTGTCATCGTGAGGAAAACACAAACGACGATAAGGATCTGCTGGAAATATTTGAAGCAACGCAGATGCTTGACGCGCCGACTGTTTATCCGGTACATCCCAGAAACAAACAGCGAGCACTGCGATTAACGGAATCACATTCTTTTCCAAAGCTGCTGCTTGTGGAACCGGTCGGATATCTGGAAAGCGCATGTCTGGTTAAAAATGCCAGAAAGATTATTACAGATTCCGGCGGATTACAGCGGGAAGCTTTTTATGCAGGGAAAAAGTGTGTAACGATCCTTGACTTTGTCTGCTGGCCTGAAACGATGATAGATAACAGAAATGAACTATGCAGGCCCGTTGCGGATGAGATAGCAGAGAAACTGAAGCATGAACAGCATGTGGATGCGTCCTATATGCCATTTGGAGATGGTCATTCTGCAGAGAAGATTGTTAAAGCTTTAGAAGATGCCCGTAAGTAAAGCAGGAAGGAGCGTATTATGAAGTACGCATTAATAGGATGCGGCAGGATCGCAACGAATCATGTAAAAGCTGTTGTGAATAATCAGTTGGAGTTTGTAGCTGCATGCGATCTGCATGCGGAAGCTATAGAGAATCTTCTGGCAAAGCATGGACTTGAGAAGGATGAATCGATTGCCAGATATGAAGATTACACGAAGATGCTGGATGAGCATCCGGAGATTGAACTTGCCGCGATTGCGACTGACAGCGGTGTTCATGCCCAAATCGCACTCTGCTGTATTGACCATGGCGTTAATGTGATCATTGAAAAGCCGATGGCCATGTCAATGGATGATGCGGAAGAGATCATCCGAAGGAGTAAAGAAAAAGGCGTGAAAGTGTCTGTATGCCATCAGAATCGCTTTAACATAGCGGTTCAGGAGATGAGACAGGCATTGGAGGCAGGGAGGTTTGGACGGATCTCTCATGGTTCAGTCCATGTTCGCTGGAACAGGGGAAAAGCATACTATGATCAGGCTCCCTGGCGCGGAAAATGGGCATCGGACGGAGGGTGCCTGTTTAATCAGTGTATTCATGGGATCGACCTTCTCAGATGGATGATGGGGGGCGAAGTAGAAGAAATATACGGAGTGACAAAACAGCAGTTCCATGACTATCTTGAATGCGAAGATATCGGAATGGCCGTTGTGAAATTCAGTAACGGAGCAATCGGGACAATCGAGGGTACCGTGAACGTCTATCCGAAAAATCTTGAAGAGACCCTGTATATGTTCGGCGAACATGGAACGGTTAAGCTGGGCGGGACATCGACCAATGATATTGATGTCTGGCTGTTCGATGATGAAAATGAAAAAGACAGCAAAAACCAGGGCCTCAGGGAGGCGACAAGCAATGTCTACGGCAATGGTCATACCAGCCTGTACGCTGATGTAATAGATGCCGTTAAAAATGACAGGAAGCCATGTATAGATGCGGTTGACGGACGCAATGCGGTGGAGATGATTTTAGCCATATATCAGTCTGCGGCAACCGGGCAGCCGGTCAAGCTCCCTCTTAGAGGCGTGGCGTCCACAGACTTTGCAGGGAGATTTGACTGATGGGAAACTATTATGTACATCCGACCAGCATTGTCGATGACAATACAGTGATTGGCGAAGGGACAAAAATATGGCACTTTTGTCATATTCAGTCAGGCGCTGTAATCGGTAAAAACTGCTCTTTTGGACAGAACGTCAATGTTTCAAACAATGTCAGGATCGGCGACGGGGTAAAAGTTCAGAACAATGTGTCAATCTATGAGGGAGTAGAATTGGAGGATTATGTGTTCTGCGGCCCTTCTATGGTTTTTACCAATGATCTGACCCCCAGGGCCAGATATCCGAAGGGACATGCCGGATATAAGAAGACCATGGTTCGCCATGATGCAACCCTCGGAGCCAACTGCACCATTGTATGCGGCCACGAGATCGGTTCATATGCGACGATTGCGGCAGGTGCAGTAGTAACGAAAGATGTCGCCCCACATTCACTCATGGCAGGAGTCCCTGCAAAAAGAATCGGATGGGTCTGTGAATGCGGACAGGTACTCGATGAGAAGCTTGGCTGTCCGGACTGCGGCAGGCAGTATGAGACTGCCGGCGAGTCCATCAGACAGATTCAGCCATGATATAGACGCCGGCAATTATCAGCAGGAGGAACTTCATGCAGTTCAGGGATTTAAAAGCACAGTATCAGGCATTGAAGCCGGAGATTGATTCTGCAATTCAGAGCGTAATAGACAGTTCAGCGTTTATACTCGGAAAACCGGTTGCGGAACTTGAAGACAGACTGGCTGAATATGTAGGAAGAAAGCATTGTATCGCATGTGCCAGCGGAACAGACGCTCTGCAGCTTGCTTTGATGGCGTGGGATATCGGGCCGGGAGATGCGGTATTCACTTCAGATTTTACATACTTTGCATCTGCAGGAACATCTTCTATTCTCGGTGCGACCCCGATACTTGTAGATATCAGCCTGGAGACATTTAACATGGATCCGTCTGCTCTGGAACAGCAGATCCTCAGAGTGCTGGAAGAAGGAAAACTGACGCCGAAGGTTATTATTCCGGTAGATCTGTTTGGCCAGCCGGCTGATTATGACAGGATTCTCCCGATTGCTGAAAAGTACGGACTGAAAGTACTTGAAGATGGTGCGCAGGGATTTGGAGGGAGCATACGCGGCAGGATGGCGTGTTCGTTCGGAGAGATGTCCGCTACTTCCTTTTTCCCCGCAAAACCTCTGGGCTGCTATGGTGACGGCGGAGCAATCTTCACAGATGACGATGAAGAGGATGCGAGACTCAGAAGCCTGCGCGCGCAGGGAAAGAGTCCTGTTGATAAATATGATAACAGGGAGATCGGCATGAACAGCAGACTGGATACTATTCAGGCTGCGATCCTGCTCCCAAAGTTCAAAGCATTTGCGGAATATGAGATAGATGATGTAAACCGGGCAGCCGGATGGTATACGGAACGCCTGCAGAGCGATGTCGTAACGCCTTCGGTTCTGGATGGTTTTATATCTTCCTGGGCACAGTACACCATCCTTCTTGAAAATGAGGATCAGCGCAGCAGCGTTCAGTCAAGACTCAGGGAAGAGGGTATTCCATCCATGATCTATTACCCCCGCGGACTGCATCAGCAGGAAGCATACAAGAGCATGGGGTTGCAGGACTGTATGTATCCGAATACGACAGAAGCGACAAAGAGAGTGCTGTCGCTTCCCATGCACCCATATCTGAGAGAAGAAGAGGTCGACAGAATCTGTAATATAATCTTGCGACAGTAAATACAGTCCGAAGGAGAAGAACAGGAATGGATTTCAATAATATTTATCGAGGGCTTATTTCAGGGAAAGAAAAACTTGCACTGGTCGGTCTCGGATATGTCGGGATGCCTATTGCCGTCGAGTTTGCCAAACACATTAAGGTAATCGGATTCGATATCAATGAAGAGCGTGTAAATGAGTACGCTAACGGTATCGACTCGACGAACGAGGTCGGACCGGCGATCAAGGATACGACCGTCGAGTTCACAGCAGATCCGGCCAGGCTGAAAGAGGCAAAGTTTATCGTGGTTGCAGTTCCCACTCCGGTTAATGAGGATAATACGCCGGATCTGCGTCCGGTGGAAGGAGCGTCCAGAACTGTTGGGCAGAACCTTGCACCCGGAAGTATTGTAGTATTTGAATCTACGGTATATCCCGGAGTGACCGAGAACATCTGTGTTCCTATTATTGAAAAAGAATCCGGACTGAAATGCGGCATCGACTGGAAGATCGGATACAGTCCGGAACGTATTAATCCGGGCGACCGTGTCCATACCCTTACGTCAATCCGTAAGGTCGTATCAGGGATGGACGAAGAGTCTGCACGGGAGATCAAAAAGGTATACGATATTGTCATAAAAGCCGGTACATTCCCAGTTTCGACCATTAAGACCGCTGAGGCTGTAAAAGTCGTGGAGAACAGCCAGAGAGATATCAATATCGCTTTTATGAATGAGATCGCTATTATCTGCGACAAGCTGGGGATTGATACGGACGAAGTCCTTGCGGGAATGAATACCAAGTGGAATGCGCTTGGTTTTAAGCCGGGACTGGTAGGCGGACACTGCATAGGGGTCGATCCCTATTACCTGACCAATGTGGCGGAGAAACTCGGCTATCACAGCCAGATCATACTGAATGGACGTCAGGTGAATGACTCCATGGGAGCCTTTGTTGCCGATGCGGCAATTAAGGAGATGATTGAGGCCGGCATGGCCCCGAAAAAATCGACCGTTCTGATCCTGGGACTTACATTTAAAGAGAATTGTCCGGACACCAGGAACAGCAAAGTTGTAGATATTATTAACCGTCTGAAAGAATATGATATCAGTCCGATCGTTACCGATGAATGGGCAGACCCGGAAGTCGCGAAACAGGAGTACGGGGTACAGCTGGTTCCGTGGAAAGAGATTCCGAAAGCGGACTGCGTTATAATAGCGGTCGGACATAAAGAGTATCGTTCCATGTCTGTAATGCAGCTGAAAGAACTGTTTAAGGAAGATCTTCCGGACAAGGAAAAGGTTCTTATAGATGTGAAAAGTCTGTACCGGATGGATGAACTCAAAGCATCCGGAATGCGTTTTTGGAGACTGTAACAGAACAGGCATGGGATAACCAAATGAAAAAAGTGCTGTTTATAAGTCCACCTGATTCAATGTGGACTTATAATCTCATTACCAATGTCAGACCTGCTGACGGGAATGTTTATATCTATACGACTGAAGATACCGATGTGACAAAACGGCTGGAACAGCAGGGATATAAGCTTGTTAAGGGGACATCTGACAACAGAGCGGTTTATCGGATTCCTGTTGCTGGCGCGGTATTGCTGTGTGCAAAATACCGTATGGCCGCAAAGCGGATATTCAGGAAATACGGCAATTTTGATGTAATCCATATCAGCTGGATCGTTTTGCATGAAATGACAGCCATGGGCATTATGCGGAGGCATGCAAAACGGATAATATGTACCTTCTGGGGAAGCGACCTTTTGCGTGTGAGCGCAAAGAATCTGAAAAGATACCGTCCGGGTCTGGAAAAGGCGGATGCTGTGACAGTTTCAACAGAGTATATGAAACAGCATTTCTGTGACGTCTTTGGGAACCGGCTGGGAAAGAAGATCCGGCTTGCCAGGTTTGGGCTGGAGTCATTCAAATATATAACCCTTTCTGAGGAAGATGCGGGCAGGGGCAAGGAATACTTCCATATTCCTTCTGACAGGATCTGCGTAACGATAGGGTATAACGGCAGCATTCAGCAGCAGCATATTGACGTCATACGGACGCTGGCCGGGATTGAAGAGCCGGTCAGGAGCAGACTGTTTCTGGTGCTGCCGGCAACATACGGGCTGGAAGAAGGATACAGGCAGAGACTTGTGGAAGAACTGGAGAAAGCTGGCTTCAAATATCTGCTTGTCGAGAGAAATCTGAAGGATGATGAAATAGGAAAACTCAGGATGGCTGCGGATATTTTCATCCATGCCCAGACGACAGATGCGTTTTCCGCATCTGTCCAGGAGTATCTGTATGCGGGAAAGGTGATATTCAATCCTGCGTGGATCCGCTACAGAGAACTGGAGAAGAAGGATGTATTCTTCTATGAATACAGTGATTTTCCCGAACTGAAAGAGAAGCTGCTCCAGTATCTTAATGGAACAGGAGACCTTACGGATCTGGCAGACAGACTGGCGGGGAACAGAGAGAAGATCCGGCAATTATCCTCCTGGGATTGTGTGGCGCAGTCGTGGAGAGCTATTTATTCCTTATAACCGGGAATCGACACGACGCGGTTAAATATGTGTGAAAGGCGGCACAGGCAGAAACTGGATATGAAACACGTAGAATCAAAAAGGATGCCCAATATTGAATTACTCAGGATCATAGCAATGCTGATGATCATGGTACTTCATTATATGAATCAGGGGAAGATTCTGAATCATGTGAAGCCGGGGCAGGGAGGATATTATCTGATCTGGGTGATTGAAGGTATCTGCTATATATCCGTGAACTGCTACATGATCATCTCCGGATTCTTTGGCTGGAAGTCTGAATTCCGCTGGAAGCGGATCCTGAACCTGTATGCTGAGGTCTGGTTCTATACAATTCTGCTTACCATTGCCGCTGTTGTCACGGGGCTTGAGACGGTTACGCCGGGAAGAATATTGGAACTGCTGCCGGTTCTGAGCCGTAATAACTGGTATGTGACGGTTTATTTTGCGATATGTATATTGATGCCGATACTGAATACCGCAGTTCGGACATTGAGCCGGAAAGCCATCAGATCCGTCATTGTTGTTCTGTTCATACTGTTTTCAGTTGTTCCGACTCTGCTTTTTCCGGCAGATCCGTTCGGCATCGCGTCCGGATCTTCTATCCTGTGGTATGTATTTGTGTATCTGACCGGAGCATACATAGGCAAGTATGGATTTCACATTCCGAAATATCTATATCTGCTGATGGGAGTATCCGTTCTGGTCATACCTGCGTCAAAATTCCTGGTTGATTATTGTCAGAGGCGTTATGGAATTCTTTCTGGATACGGATACTTCATGTACAGATATAATTCCATTCCGGCATTTCTCGCGTCGGTTGCCTTTTTTATGATGTTTCTGAAGATCGATAACAGCAAAATCAGGATGGCTGAGACGGTTAACAGGATTGGCGGTACGACCTTCGGCATTTTTTATATACATAGCTTTGTGCTGATCAGAGACCATCTATGGGTCGGTCTGGGGAGTCTGAGATACGAGAATCCATACAGGCTGCTGCTTTGGGGTGGAATGATCATAATAGCTGTGTTTGCAGTCTGCTGCGTGATCGACCTTTCAAGAAAGCAGTTGTTTCTGCTGTTTGACAGCTGCCTGACACGTGCTGCGGAATGTTTGGAACACCTGGTCCCGCTTAGATGAAAGAATCAGATAAGCAGCCACCAGAGTGCGCAACAGAAAATCAAGAAATCAGGAGGGAAAAAATGGAACAACGAACAGCGGTTATTCTTTCCGGCGGGCTGGGGACAAGATTAAAGCCTTTCACGAATGCCATACCGAAGCCGCTACTTCCGATAGGAGAAAAGGCCGTTCTGGAGATACAGATTGAGAGGCTGGCAAAAGCCGGTTTTGAGAGGATATTCCTTGCGACAAATTACAAAGCGGAATATATAGAGAACTTTTTTGGCGATGGATCACGTTACGGTGTTTCACTGATCGTAAGCAAAGAGGATAAACCTCTGGGAACAGCAGGTCCGCTGAAATTGCTGGAAGACCGGATTCAGGAGCCGTTTCTTGTGATGAATGGAGATATCCTAACCCTTCTTGATTTTGACGCCATGTACCGGTATGCATGCGAAAATGATTCCATTTTCACAGCCGGGGTCAAGAAGATCATCATGCCCTATGCGTTCGGCAATATTCTGTTTGACGGGGATGAGATCACACAGGTACAGGAGAAGCCGGATATCATAACCTATGCGCTGGCGGGCATCTATATCATGAAAAAAGAGATCTTTGACCTGATCCCTGACAATGAATATTACGGGATAGACCAGCTGATCCGGAAGATGCTTGCGGAAGGGAAAAAAGTTATAAAGTATGATATCAGGGAATACTGGCTGGATATAGGAAGAATCGACGACTACGAAAAGGCGCAGGAAGACTTCAAGCCCTTTATAGATTAACGGTTTTTCAGATCAGGAGCACAGCATGTTTTTTGTAGATGATTTTATTAAACAGCATGTCACAAAGAGAGCAGAGTCCATGTTTTATGCGGATATTGAAAAAAACAGGGATGTTCTCAGTGACAGGATCAGCGGCAGACGAGTGCTGGTTATCGGAGGCGCAGGCTCTATAGGATCTTCTTTCATAAAAGCGCTGCTGCCTTTCAGGCCGGCGTCTCTTGTAGTCGTGGATACCAATGAGAACGCACTCGCTGAACTGACCCGGGATCTGCGGTCGACCAGAGGGATGTATGTACCTGAAGACTATGTTACATATCCGATGGATTTTGCGTCGCCCGTATTCAAAAAAATGTTTGTGAACCGCGGGGGATTTGATATTGTCGGTAATTTCTCAGCACATAAACATGTAAGGTCCGAGAAAGATATATATTCAGTTGAGGCACTTTTGCAGAACAATGTACTCCATGCAAAAAAACTTCTGGATCTGCTGACAGAATTTCCGCCTGAAGAGTACTTCTGTGTGTCGACAGACAAAGCAGCCAACCCGGTCAATATCATGGGTGCGTCAAAGCGTATCATGGAAGACGTGATATTCAGTTATTCCGATCATTTCCCGGTGAAGACAGCAAGGTTTGCCAATGTCGCATTTTCAAACGGCTCTCTTCCCGCCGGTTTCCTGGCAAGGATACAGAAGCTTCAGCCGCTCTCTGCGCCAAGTGATGTCCGCAGATATTTTGTGAGTCCGGAAGAGTCGGGGCAGATCTGTATGCTGGCATGTATTCTGGGAGATAACAGAGCTGTTTTTTTCCCCAGGCTGAAAGAAGCGCAGATGATGACATTTGATGCGATCGGAACCGAACTGCTGAAAGCTTTCGGGTATGAGGTTCTTGAGTGCAGCTCTGATGAAGAAGCGATCCTGAAAGCGGAAGATCTGAAGAAGGGAAGCAGGCTGTACCCGGTTCATTATTCTGTATCCGACACCTCTGGTGAAAAACCGTTCGAAGAATTTGTTACAGAAGATGAGACGGCGGATTTGAACAGATTCGAATCACTCGGCGTGATCAGGGGAAAAACGATTCCGGATAAAGGGCGGATAGAAAAACTGTTCCGGGATCTGGATGCTGCGTTCAGCAGCAGGGAGACGACGAAAGAAGAGATTGTCAGGATTATGAAAGAGTATCTGCCGAATTTCGAACATATTGAAACAGGAAGATCTCTTGACAGTAAAATGTAACAATCCGAATGGAGCATATACAGCATGGAAAGATTTATTCCGTTATCGATCCCTAATTTTGAGGGAAATGAGCGAAAATACGTAGATGAAGCAGTTGACCAGGGATGGGTCTCTACAGGGGGGGCTTTTATCTCCAGGCTGGAACAGGATCTTGCGAAATTCCTGGAAGTACCGAATGTAGCTGCATGCCAGAGCGGGACATCTGCGCTCCATCTTTCTCTTATTGAAGCCGGAGTGAAGCCCGGAGATGTGGTTATTGTCCCGCCGCTAACATTTATCGCAGCGGTCAATCCGGTCAAATACCAGTTTGCCGTACCTGTTTTTATTGACTGTGATGACAGTTTCTGCATGGATCCGGATAAGCTGCGCTCATTCTGCGAAGAAGAGTGTGAATATGACGGTGAGAAACTGACATATCATGGACAGAACGTTAAGGCGGTCGTTGTCGTTCATGTCTTCGGCAATATGGCAGATATGGTTTCTATCATGGAAACTGCGCAGAAGTATCATCTTAAAGTGATCGAGGATGCAACCGAAGCTCTGGGAACAAAGTATACCGAAGGCAGATACAAAGGCAGATATGCCGGTACGATCGGCGACTTCGGAGCGTACAGTTTTAACGGGAACAAGATCATTACGACCGGCGGCGGAGGCGCTGTGACTGCAAACGATCCGGAAGTGGTGGATCACATCCGTTTTCTGTCGACCCAGGCAAAAACTGATGTACATTACTATATCCATGACGAGGTCGGTTATAATTACCGAATGACAAATCTGCAGGCTGCGCTTGGTGTAGCTCAGATGGAACTGCTTCCGGAGTTTATCAGGCGCAAGCAGGCGAATTATGAACAGTACAGAAATGCATTTAAGGGATTTGAATACGGCTCCCTTATGCCGTTCAGGGAAGGCACTGATTCCAACAAATGGTTCTATTCCGTCAATATTGACCGCAGCTTGATAAAGGAATCCATGCGTGAGATTATAACAGCACTTCAGGATAAAGGAATTCAGACCAGAGCGATCTGGGGACTGATCAATGAGCAGAAGCCATATGAACATGAGGCAACTTACAGGCTGGAAAAAGCACCTTATTATGCATCAAGAATTCTGAATATTCCTTCGAGCACACAGATTACACCGGAAGAGATTGAGTATACGGCAACTGAGGTAAAACAGCTTCTGTCACGGCTTGCGGAATGAGATATACGAACAGCTGTTTTGAAAAGGAATAAAAGATGGAAGATATTGTTATCCTCGGATATGGCGGGCATGCCAGAAGTGTTGCCGACAGTATTATCAGGACCGGTCTGTATACAATTGCAGGATACACGGATCCGTCTGCCGGCAGCGGACCTGTCAGATATCTGGGCACAGATGATGTGCTGGAAGATCTCTATCGATCAGGAGTGCGAATGGCAGTTCTTGGAATGGGATTCCTGGGTGCATCTTATCTGAGAGATTCTCTGGTTAAAAGAGCTGAAGAGATCGGATATCAGTTTCCGGCGATTATTGATCCTTCCGCAGTGATTGCTGAAGATGCGGTTATCAGCAAAGGCTCCTTTGTCGGGAAACAGGCTGTGCTGAATGCAGGAAGCAGTGTTGGTGAATACTGTATCATAAACACAAGCGCTGTAGTGGAACACGAGTCTGTTGTCTGCGGGTACTCTCATGTCGCCGTAGGTGCATTGCTCTGTGGAAATGTTTCTGTGGGATCGCATACACTGATCGGCGCAGGTACTACTGTACTGCAGGGAACGCGGGTAGGAAACGGCTGCATTATCGGTGCAGGGAGCCTTATTCTGAGGGATGTGCCTGATGACCAGAAGGTAATAGGGACATACAAGTGAGGCATGCATAAGGATTACGGTTTATGACGGATAAGATCACAGATTCAGTAAAAACAAACTGGAGAACGCTGTTCTCAACCGGGTTTTTCCATATATTCGGGTCCAATGTATTTAATAAAGTCATAGCCTTTCTGAGTACCGCCGTCCTGGTCAGAGTGCTGACAAAAAGCGAATACGGAATATATACATATTCATGGAATATCTATAGCATAATTGTCCTTTTTAACGGGCTTGGACTTGTATCAGCGCTTCTCCAGCTGTGCAGTGAGAGGGGGAATGATCCGGAGTACGACAGTGTCGTCGGCAGGTATTCAGTAAAGACCGGTCTGCTTTTTGACATTCTGCTGGGTCTGGTTATCGTGCTGGTTGCAATTTTTGCTCCGCTGAAGTTTGAGGGTGCCGGGACGATCCTTCTGCTCCTTGCAGTAATGCCGGCTGCCCAGTTTCTGTTTGATCTGATCCAGAGTATATACCGGGCACAGAAAAGGAATCAGGAATTCTCCAGACTCAGTATGTTGAATGCCTTTTTCCTTTTTGTATTTTCAGTTGCAGGAGCATTCCTCTTCCGGGAAAGAGGTATGGTAATCGGTATGTACCTGAGCCTGGTGATCACCACGATCTACGGATACGGGAAGCTGGGGCTCCCTCCTGCAGACAGCCGGCAGATTACAGGACAGGACAGAAAAGCACTGCTGTCCATAGGGACGATATCCATGTTTAACAACGGAATATCTTCCCTGCTTTACCTGCTGGACGTTTTTGTTCTTGGAATTGTAGCAAAAGAAGAGACTATACTCGCCGGATATAAAGTTGCCACACTGATTCCGACGAATCTGATCTTTATCCCACAGTCACTGGTCACGTATCTCTATCCCTATTTTGCTGAACACCGGAATGACGGAAGATGGTGCCTGAAAAACTATAAAAAGGTCCTGACGGGAATAGGGAGTGTCAATGCAGTTATTATGCTTGTCATGTGCCTGTTTCCGAAACTGATCATTCGTCTGTTTTTCGGAAGTCAGTATCTGGATATTGTTCCAATTTTCCGGATTCTTGCGATCAATTACTTTATCGGAGGTACGTTCAGAACAATTGCCGGCAATCTTCTGGTGACGCAGAGAAAACTCAGATTTAACCTGGCAGTTGCCATCATCTCAGGCGTGACGAATGCGGTTGCGGACTACTTTTTTATCCTCAGATGGGGAGCGATCGGCGCTGCGTATGCAACAGTACTTGTCGTGCTGATTGCAAGTATACTGAATGTCAGTTATCTGCTGTTCACATTTAAAAAAGCAGCTGAATGACAGAATCCTGTACAGAACGATCAGACAGGAGGGAAAATGAATAGAGGTAAAAAAACTGGAAACTGGTTTTTGCTGGTATATTTTATAAGCATAACTGTCATTCTGATTGTCTGGCAGCTGCTTCCTGTTGCGAACCAGTTTGAACACTCTGTGACCGGTTCACTGGGGGAGCAGAAGATAGAATTGAAAGATTCCAGCACATATCGGTTCGTTTTCTGTGTCGATGAGGATTCTCCTGCCGGATTTTCCATCTTCGGTTACAATTCCAGACAGCTGGTGTTCACAGATGAGAAACTGATTCTCTCCTACTATCTGGATCCCGCATCGGATCCGGTTCTGACAGAGTCTTATCTTTTCAGAAATCTGGTTTCCGGGGCGGTGATTTACAGTAAACTGGCAGATCTTGATCTGAAAAAGGATCAGATGGTGCTGCTTCAGATTCAGACGGAAGGACTGCCGGATGATCTGGCCCGATATCCGAGACTTGCCACGTCGTCTGTAGACAATAGTACGAATCTTCTCCGGGAGAACGGAGAACTCCAGGAGTATGGTCTGTACTCAGGGTGCACATATGTAAGGCCGGGACATAAAAACAGGATAAAACCCGTTATCTATTTTATTGCAGAGTGCATCCTTGGCCTTGCGCTTCTGTTTGTCTGCCGGATTCGCGGCACGTCAGACCCGGACAGAGAGAATCGGCGGAACCTGCGGTTTGAAAGACTGCCTGCCGCCAGGATGATGGTGCTGCTTGGGGCTTTTATTATTGGCGGTGCGATTTTCTTTAACTATGTTTTCGCGATGATTTACGGAGACAATCTGGCCAAAAGAACGTTTGACCTTATTCATCCGAAGATTGCCCCTCTGAATGAGTATTCTGTCGAGGAACGCAAGGAAATATGCGAAGAGCTGCAGGAAGAATCTGACGGATATAAACTTGCTCCCGGAGAGGTTTTGTCCCAGTCTTTCCCGTGCCGTAAAGAAATGCTTTCAGCGATAGGCGTTTCGCTTTATCCGGGCAGCGGGACACTTTCGCTGAGGTTATTTGATGAAGAAGATAATCTGCTGGCGGAAAACACCGTTGACGTCAGCAATCTGAATAAAGTCCGTTCATTTATAACCAGTAATGAACAGCCGGTAACAAAGAAAATAGCAGGCTTGTATTATCTTATAGATCTGGGCCGGATCATTACAGATTCAGCCGGAAAAGTCTACCGGTTCGAACTGGAGAATACGGGTTCGTCCAAAGAAGCGTCTGTACTGATCGATACTCTGCCGCTGGATTCAGATGAATATACATTTACAGCCAATAACAGTGAAGACAGCCGGATAGTCAGTTCGGCAGCCGTATTCAGCTCACACAAAAACACTCCGCGGGCATTCCTGATTCTTGCCGGTTTTATTATGGTCACAGGAGTTCTGTACCTGATCGTGATAAATATCGGAAAGGTATCGCCGGAAACAGCTTTCCTGACGGGAGCCCTTGTTCTTGGTATTTCAGTCAGCGTACTTATACCCCCTTATTCCGTGCCGGATGAGTGGGCTCATATTGATACTGCATACAGTATCTCCAATACAATGCTGGGGATAAATGAGATTCCGGCTCCCGGGCGCATTCTGAAACGCAGATGTGACATAAACATGGACAACAAGGGGACCTGTGATGTGACTCTGGAGCGATATGATCAGGTAGTAAAAGCTTTCATGATTCCCCGTGTCTCTGCGGATGAGCAGGAACTGATGGCGGATACGGCCGGAGATGCGGTTCAGAATGTCACATTTCTTAATTATCTGCCTGCGGCAGCAGGCATAACCGTAGCCAGACTGCTCGGTTTTAATAACACACTGATGGTGCTGCTGGCAAGATGGCTTAATCTTCTTGCGGTTTCGTTACTGTGCTTTTACGGGATCCGGAAGATTCCCTTCGGAAAGGCGGCTTATGCAGTGATTGCCATGCTGCCGATATCCCTTCAGCAATTTGCGTCCTGTTCTTATGACGCAGTTCTGATCGGAGTATCCTATGTCTTCATAGGTAAGTGTCTGGCCCTCGCTTACGGAAAAGAGGACAGGGATTTCCCGGGATACCTTACAGTGCTGCTTTCAGGAGCGTTTGTGGCAGCTAACAAGGGAGGGGTATATATACCTGTTTTAGGCCTGATCCTGTTGCTTCTGGTTTCGATTGAGACTGCATGGGTCAGGAAAATCGGAATCATACTGCTTCATGGACTGGCATTTTTGATGATCGGACTGGTTCAGTTCAGTTTTGTATTTGACAAATTCCTGGCAGCTCCGCAGACGGCGGCTGCTTCTGCCTCGGCATCAAAATACTATACGTTGCCATATGTTCTTTCTAATCTGACAAAAACGATCAGAATATTTCAGAACACATTCTTCAGGAACACTGATCAGTACCTGTACCAGGCTCTGGGCGGCATGCTGGGAAGACTGAACGTTACTACCTCGTGGGTTTTTGCGATGTGCTTTTTCTTCCTGATCATTCTTGGCGCGCAGAAGGTCTTTCCGGATGAGGGTACATTATCTGTGAAGAGAAAATGGTATATCGCGCTGCTGTGTGCATGCACATATCTGCTGGTTCTGAGCGCAATGCTGTTTTCCTGGACAGAGACTGACAGCAAGATCATCAACGGTGTACAGGGAAGATATTTTCTGCCGGTTCTGGGCCTGTTTGCCCTGCTGTTCAGAAGACGTTCGGCTTTAATATCAAAGAAGACTGTTCAATGGATCATGAATGCAGCCTTCTGTCTGGATATTATTGTGTTAGGCTATATTCTTTTATGCGTTGCTGCATGAAGCGGCGTACCGCCTGGGAGATAAAAATGAAAAAACTGTTTTATTATACAACAAAAGATATGACGGATTCGGAAGTCGGCATTAATAATAAGATCCGCGAACAGATCGACTTTTTCAGAAAGAGCGGGTTTTCTGTTGATGCAGTGTACCGTCGCAATGTTACAGAGCTTGTAGTTAACAGAAAAAACCGGACTCAGGAGAGAGAAGATGTTCTTAAAACACTCCGGATGAGACCGTATAAGATTTTTGCAAACACACTGGTCCGGAAGTATATAGAGAAAAATGAGTATGACTGTGCGTATATCAGGTATGTTTACTGTGATATGGAATTCATGAAGCTTCTGAAAGCGCTCAGGAAAAGATGCAGGTGTATCGTGATTGAGATTCCGACCTTTCCTTATGATGCGGAACTGGTGGATAATACAGAACACCGGATCCTTCTGCAGCTGGATAGACTTCACAGAAATGGCATGAAGAAGTATGCCGACCGGGTCGTCACCTTTTCTCCGGACAGTGAAATCTTCGGAATACCGGCGATCCGCACCATGAATGGCCTGAACTTTGATCACGTGGGAATCTCTGAAAGAAATGATAATTACAGAGACAAGATCAATCTGATCGCTGTTGCTTCTCATGCGAGATGGCATGGTTATGACCGGATTCTGGCAGGGATGGCGGATTACTGTAAAAAGGGCGGAGAGAGAGACTTTCTGTTTCATATAGTGGGTGAAGGCCCGGAACTGGATAATTACAGGCAGATGGTTCAGGACAATAAGCTTCAGGATCATGTTATATTCTATGGGACACGCAAGGGAGAGGAACTGGACGAAATCTATAATAACTGTGACATTGCGGCTGCATCCTTCGGATTTCATCGTATCGGGCTGACACTTGCCAGCAATCTTAAGAGCAGGGAATATGCCGCAAAAGGGCTGCCTGTAATCTCCGGAGTGGATATTGATATCTTTAAGGGACCGCTGTCAGAGTATTTCTGCCTGGTACCATATGACGACTCTCCTGTGGATATGGAAGAAGTTGCCTCTTTTTATGATAGGATATATGGGGATAAGTCCCATGAATCTGTTTCGAAAACCATTCGAAGCATTGCTTCTTCTGAATGCAGCCTTGATGCTGTGATGCAGCCTGTTCTGGATGTGTTTTGATTAGAGATCGGATATCTCAGAGGTTACTGAATGAAACGACTTGTGATCATTCCTGCATATAATGAGCAGGAAAGTATCCTTCAGACGGTGCGGACCATTGAACAGTCTGTGCCCGAATATGACTATATAGTTGTAAATGACTGCTCGACAGACGCAACCATCAATATCTGCAGAGAACATCATCTGCATGTGATAAATCTTCCTATTAATCTGGGCATAGGCGGCGCAGTCCAGACAGGATACCTGTATGCTTATCAGAACGGGTATGATATCGCCGTTCAGATGGATGGAGACGGACAGCATGATCCGAAGTATCTGCCGGCTATGGAGAGACATATGACAGAGAATGGACTGGACATGGTAATCGGGTCCAGGTTCATTGAGAATCAGGGATTTCGCTCATCTGCTCTCAGAAGAGCCGGGATCTCTTTCTTTACTTTCCTGCTTGGCTTGTTGTACAGAAAAAGAATCACGGACGCGACTTCCGGCATGAGGATGTGCAACCGCAGGGTAATGGAACTGTTTATCAGGGATTATCCCAGAGACTATCCGGAACCGGAGACAGTCGCCAGACTGCTGCGGCATAAATATAAAGTGGAAGAAGTGCCGGTAATCATGAAAGAACGGCAGGGAGGGGTATCATCCATCTCACTCAGGAAATCGGGTTACTACATGATCAAGGTATCTCTTGCGATACTGATTGAACGGTTACGATAACAGAGGATAAGAGTTATGACATTACGCGCGCAGATTATCATAATTGTGGTGCTTCTGATTGCATTGATAGGCATCGTCAACATGGTGAAGCAGCGGTCTCTGGAATTAAAGTACTGCCTGGCATGGATCCTGTGTGATCTTCTTCTGATTGCTTTTACCGCATTTCCGTCCCTCATGGGCTCTATAGCCCGTTTCCTGGGAATCTACACTCCGGTAAATATGGTCTTTTTCCTGGGGTTTGTATTTTCGCTGATCATTATTTTCTCTTTGACGGTCGCCCTTTCGAGAGTGACGGCGAGAGTGCGGAAACTGGCTCAGATGATAGCTTTATATGAAGACAAACATGAAGAACCTGATGCGGCTCCAGCAGAAAAAAGTACTGCACAGGGGCAGCCGGACTGAGTATGCTGTGGAAGGAAACATATGAAAGAAAAAGTATCCATTATTATGCCTGTTTATAATGGCGAAGCTTTTATACAGACATCGATCAATACTGTTTTTATGCAGGATTACACGAATATTGAGTTGATTACGGTGGATGACGGATCTTCGGATTCGTCATTTGAACTGCTGAGCAGACTCAGGGATACTGCGCCTTCTCATGTTGACATGAAGGTAATCCGGCAGGAGAATCACGGAATCTGTTATACCAGAAACCTGGCGCTGGACCTGGCGGGCGGAGAATATATTCTGTTCATGGATCAGGATGACTGCATCAAGAGGGGATACGTGAAAACTCTCGTTGAGCTGATAAACAGAGAGGACGCGGATATTCTGATTGGCGGGTATGAACTGATCAATGAAGAGCAGAAGGTGCTGAAGCGGTTCAGTCTGGATCCGGACTGTACCTGGTCGAAGTATCGGATCAGTGCACCTTGGGGAAGGATATTCAGGAGAAAACTGATCAAGGAACATCATATCCGATTCATGATAACCAAAATAAGTGAGGACTTCTATTTCAATATGGTATACTTAAGTTACTGTCGGAAGATTGCGGTCAGCAGATATACCGGATATGGCTGGACTTACCGGGCGGAATCAGAGTCTCACGCGAACATGAGCAAAAGATCCGATGACAGGGATGTCCTGAAGATGCTTTCCCGTGTGCTTGAGGATATGGCACAGCCAAATATGCTGGAAACGGATCATATTGAATATATGATGCTGAAGCATGTTATATGGTATCTTCTGTTTACGGCAAAAAGTTCAGATTCAGGGGAACTGA
>Ga0256405_10005209_pt1 | contig 22946 bp, 26 predicted proteins | sample RumenRJG_02DNA_FD_189096 | JGI IMG/M metagenome (GOLD analysis project Ga0256405, IMG submission 189096) | Bovine rumen microbial communities from Lethbridge, Alberta, Canada - RJG_02 | ecosystem: Host-associated > Mammals > Digestive system > Stomach > Rumen | place: Canada: Alberta... | reverse complement strand
CGTAAACAATGTTTAATTCACTACGCAAAGCCTGTTCCGACCTTTACGTAGTGAGCAATAAATGTTATGCGAGAGAACGTCAAAGGCGGATTTGTTTGAGCGTTAGCGAGTTATCCGCCTTATACTCGAGCATTTACAATTTATTAGCGAACGAAGTGCAGGTCGGGGAGTTTCTTTGCGCCCCGTTTCTTTGCGGTCAAAGAAATGGGGCATATTTATTTTAGATATTAAACAATATTATCTGATACCGATAATATTATTTATGTTGTTTTGCTTTATGCAAAACGAACGTGATTCCTGTTATTCCTATGATAAAGAGAATGACGGAAACGATTTGTGCTATCGGAACTGAGCCGATATCAAATGCGCTGTCTATTCTTATACGTTCAACAAAAAATCTTATTACCGCATATAAAATCAGATACGAAAAGAACACCAAACCTCTGAATTTTTCTCCGAATTTTTTGTAAATATAAAACAAAATAAAAAATGAAATAAGGTCTAAAATACTTTCATATAAGAATGCCGGATGGAATAAATCATATTGTGTATAGCCCGAAATTCTTCTGCTTTGCGGAATATAAAGTCCCCAATTTTGACCTGCGACAGGAAATCCGTAGGCTTCGGAATTAAAATAATTTCCCCATCTTCCGATAGCCTGTCCTAAAAAAGTTGTGCAGGCAAGAGGATCAATGACTGTGAAAAAATTCAGACGGTATTTTTTTACTATAAAAAGCATACTCAAAATTCCGCCGATAATACCTCCGTGAATAGATAATCCGCCCTCTCTGATATCAAAAATTTCCAAAGGATGAGTGAAATAATAATGCGGGTTTAAAAAACAAAAATATAATCTTGCGCATAGTATTCCGCAAATAATTATGGCAGGCGCAAACTCAATAAAAATATCTTTTTTTATGCCGGGATATTTGTCGTTAAAGAGTTTATTTGCGCAAACAAGCGCACAAAATATCCCAAGCGCCATAATTATCCCGTACCAATAGACCGATATGCCGAACAAATTAAATGCAATATCGTGTTGTGCAGGGATAATCACCTTTTACTCCTTGTCTTTTTCAACCGTTTTTGTTAAAGATTCGATTTGTTTTTCGACTTCGTCTTTATCGGATGCGTTTGGACTAAGTTCTAAATATTTTTTGTAATTTGCGACGGAAGCCTCTTTGTATTGTCCGACAAAATCTTTTTCTTCGTCTGACATTTTGTATTCTTCGCTAAAATCAATTTCTTCGGCTTTTGGTTTATACAACTGACCGTCAGCGTTTAATCTTACTCTGCCCTGTTCAATATCGACCGCAAGATTATTTTGTGCTGTTGCAAGCGAATAAAAAACATCGGCTTCATTGGGTTTTATTTCAAGAGCTTTTTCGTATTCTTCTGATGCCTTCAAATAATCTTCCGCTTTTGTATATGCGACCGCAAGATTATAATGTGTTTCATAAACAGTCGGGTCTAAATCAAGGCTTGATTTCAGACGCTCAATCGCCTGAACATAATCACCTTTCTGCATATAAACCTGTGCTTTATTATTCAAATCTCTTACCGCAAAATTATTTATACAAGCCGTAGAAACAACGGCAACAAGCAATACGCTTACTATGAGTAATGTCTTTTTCATAAATCCCCTCTTATAAAAAAATAAGGTTGTTAACTTATTATAATTTAATAGTAAATATATGGCAAATTTCATTAATTTAAGTTACAATAATGAAGAAATAAGGAGTTTAAAATGTCAGATAAAGTTGTCAGTTTAGGTTCAAAAAAGAGCAAGGCAAAAGAAAATAAACACGAAGAAGAACAAAAACATGAGCTTGTATATTGCAGTTTTTGCGGACGTCCGAACACTCAGGTAATAAAAATGATAGAAGGTCCGGGGGTAAATATTTGCTCTGAGTGTACGATGATTGCCCTGCAGTACTTTGTGCTTGAGGACAGGATTCCCTGCAAAGAAGCACAGCAAATTCTGAAAGCATTTTGGGGAAAGGCTAAATAAGTTTTGAGCAGTGTAAAGCAACTTAATCCGTTTGAATTGAAAACAGCATTGACAAAGATTCTTTCAAAAATCAATTCCGTCAATGATATAAAAGATTGTCTTGATGACATTGATATGCTTGATTCTCAACAGGATAAATCTTTGCTTTCAAAACTTTTGTTTAAAGAACTCTCTAATTCAAAGAAGGAAAAAATTCCCGTTATTTGCTTTTTATTAGAACATTTTATCTCAAAAGATGAACTTATTGCCGGTTTGTGGGATCTTATGAAAGACACCAAACTTGATACCGATGTTCGGGTGATGGTGCTTAATATGCTCAGAGAACTTGATGCAGACTGGTCTTATGAGAATTACTCCGATTACATTGAAGATGCCGATGAAATTCTTGATGAAAATACAAAGCAGATGCTTAAAAGTGCAATAATTAACCCCGAATTGCAGATAGATTTTATGGATTTTCTTACATCAATAAAGACCGAAGACAAAATCACTCTGCTAAATTCTTTTGAAAACGATTTTGAATCGGATGCGCTTGCAAACATTCTTATTCCCGTTTTTGAATCAAACCCGAACAGTCCCGAAGGGCTTGAGGCTCTAAGGATTTTAGGTGAAACAAAATCGCAACTTGCCCTGAATCTGCTTGAAAGAATGAATAAGCACACTTCAGGAGAACTTAATCAGAGAATAAGAAAGAGTCTTGCCGTTTTAAAAATGTCAGGAGTGAGAACCGATGATACAAAAGAGTTTTACAAAAAACTTTTGTCCGATACAAAACCCGATAAATTTTACATAACATATCCTGACGGGCGTGGTGATTGCGCAATGATTTGCACAAGAATAACGCAGGATGAAAGAATAAGATTTATTTCTATTGTCATAAATGTTGATACAGGCATAAGAGATTGTTTTGGATTTTATGATATTTCAAAATTTGAGTGCGATAAAATTCTTGAAAAATTTTTAAAAGATGAAAAAGTTGTGTCCGTTTCGGGCGAATATTTCAAAAGTATTCTCTACAATGCGGAAGCAACTACTGTTGAAAATTCAAAATCAGGGTGGAAACTGCCTTATGAATACATTTGCTGGAGAAATTTGCTCATAGATATTGACTGTGAGGAAGAAAATATTGAAGATGTAATTAAAACCCAAATTCTTCCGCAAAAAGCAGATGAAACTATAATAAAAAGACTTGATGAAATGAAAGTTTCTTCTCACTGGTTTTTGGATGCCGATTACAGCGACGAATTTGATGAACTTTTATCGGATTTAAAAAATGAGGATAATTTGGATAAACTTGTATCTGATTACAAAGACAAAGTTTTTTACGAAGAAGAAAAAGAGTCGTGGAAAAAGAAACTGATTTTTTGTGCGTACATCAAATATGTAATCGGTAAAGATGATGAAGCAGGAGAGATTTACGGTCTGACTTTTGACAACGAACAATTTGACAAATTTTTGACCGAACTTTTAAAACGCAGTATCTATGAATATCTCATTTTGATAAAATACAATAAAGATTTGAATGTCGAAATGTTTACAGATGAGAATATTTCGGATAAAATAGCGTATATAGAAAAGAATTGGGTGAAATCCTGATGTATAAAGTAATGGCTCTTGACATAGGAACAAAGCGAATCGGAATAGCATTAAGCGATTTCCTTCTGGTTACGGCAACGGGACATTCTTATATACAAAGAGAACCCGAAACGAAGGCTCTTGAAGCAATCTACAAAATAGCAAAAGAAAACCATGTAGAAAAAATTGTGGCAGGTCTGCCTGTCAATATGGACGGTACAAAAGGTTTTCAGGCGCAAAATTGCGAGGAATTTGTTTCAAAAATCAAAGGTTATGAAATCATTTTTGAGGACGAAAGACTCACTTCAGACACAGCAGAGCAAAATTTAAGAGAACGAAAAATTGATTTCAGAAAAGACAAAGGGCTTGTAGATATTGAAAGTGCGTGCATAATACTGGAACAATATTTATCACGAATAAATTAAAAAGGAGTAAAAAATGGCAGAAGAAGAAAACAATTTAATCGAATTAACCGATGAAGACGGTAAAGTTATCAAATGTGCTTTGTATGACATCATTGATTTTGAGGATAAACAATATGCCGTTCTTGCGGATATGACAAACGCTCAGGATGAAGAATACGAAACGATTATAACCGTTTACACAGAAAAAGACGGTATGAGTTATTTTGAAACCATTGATGATGATAACGAATTTGACAGAGTATCCGAATACGTTGACAAATTACTTGAAGAAGAATACGAAGACGAAGACGAAGACGAAGAATAATTATGTTTGAAAAATTTACCGAAAAAGCACTTAATGTAATTGCGGAAGCACAAAATATTGCGATATATGACCATTCGGATAAGGTTTTATCCGAACACCTTTTGCTTGCAACAGTCAAGGAGGCAAAAGGATTTTGCGCAAGAATTTTTAATTCTTATGACATTACCTATGACAGACTTGCGCAGGAGGTCTATCTGAGCCTGAATATTGAAGAATCCGGCATGAATTCTTCAATACCTTTCAGCGATGATTTTAAACGCATATTACAAAGAACAATGGATTTGGTTAAAGAATCCGGCAACGCAACCGTTCACTATGAACATCTTGTACTTGCAATAATAAACGATAAACATTCAAAAATTCCGACCTATCTTGAAACTTTAGGGTTTGATATTGAAAAATCAAGACCTTTGATTGAAAAACTTGTTCAGAGAAAAGTCAAGAAAGATTTTCACCCTGAGGTTGAGGAAAATAAAGAACCTGAAATTGACCTGACAAAAGAAACCGATACTCTGTTTGATAATGAGGAATCTTCAAAAGTTCTTGAACGTGCGGTATCAAAACTTTCAACTTCGGGTTATGAGATTTTGGGGACAGAACAGATTATAAGTTCAATTCTTGAAGATAAAGAGTCGAATTTGTCAAAAATTTTGGCTCAATTCGGGTTAACAGACAGTGCTTTTGAGGAAAAATTATCAAAAATTCAGTCAAGAAGTGCAGAGTATGAAGGCAGGCAAATAGTATTCACGCCAAACGCTTTTATAGCAATGACTTTGGCGCAACAAACCGCCAAAGAACTCGGTTCATCGGAAGTACTGCCCGAACACATGATTTTGGGGCTTTTAAAGTCCAAAAAAGGGGTTGCATATAATATTTTAAAAGAATTCAGGATTAATGACGATGATTTGGCTCATACAATTATCAAGCCGATAGAAAAAGAAATGCCCGAAACTCTTACTATTCTCCGACTTGCAAAACAGGAAGCAAGAGCGATGGGCAAAAGCGTTGTCGGAACGGAAATGTTTTTGCTTGGTATAATCGGTGAAGCAACGGGTATCGGTGCTGTTGTACTGAACGAACTTGAAATAAATATCAAAGATGCAAGAACGGTTGTTGCGCAGATGGTCGGGAAAAGCAGTGACTATTTTGAAAACGAAATTGTCTTTACAAAACGTGCAAAACGTGTGCTTGAAAGCGCTTGGGAAATTGCCAAAAAAGCAAACAAAACAAAAATCGAATCGTCTGATTTACTCTGGGCAATTACAACAGAGCCCGATTCAACTGCTATGCAGGTTTTGGAACAACTCGGAACAGATGTTTTGGAAATTCGTGAAGGAATAAAAAAACATTTGATTAAGTAATAATGAATAATATTGAACAAACTATCAAAACTTTTTTAAAAAAATATAATATTGATAAGCCGGAAGATATTTATCTTGTTGCTTTCTCAGGCGGTTTTGATTCAATGTGTCTTTTAAATGCATTCAAAAATTGTACAAAAAATAAAACCGTTGCTATTCATCTTAACCACAACTGGCGAGGGGAAGAAAGCGACCGCGAAGAACAAAACTGCAAAGATTTCTGCCAAAAAATCGGGGTTGAATTTTATGCTGAAAAACTTTCTGAAGATGTGCCACAAACCGAAACCGAAGCCCGAAATGCACGCTATGTTTTTTTTGATAAATGTGCTAAAAAATTCGGTTCAAAAATAATTTTTACGGCTCATAACAAAAATGATAATGCTGAAACTCTTATTTACAGACTTGCAAAAGGGACAGGAGTATCAGGGCTTTGCGCTATTGCACCAAACAGAGGAATTTATTACAGACCGTTACTTGAAACCGACAGAAAAGATATTGAAAAATATTGCAAAGAAAATAATTTAACCCCGAATAATGACAGTTCAAATTCGGATAAAATCCATAAAAGAAATCTGATAAGAAGCGATATTCTGCCTTTGTTATCACAAATTAATCCGAATATTACGGACAGTTTAACTTCTTTAATCCGAAGTGCAAAGGAAGAAGAACAAATTGTCGGGGAATATATTAAACTTATTGAAGAAAAAATATTTAAAGACGGAAAATACAAAACAAAAGAATTTTTAAAACTTTCTGAACCGTTGCAGATACGCATAATTTATAACCTTGTAACTCCTCTTGTACCGCAGGATTATGACAGGCAAAGAATACAAACGCTTCTTGATTTTATAAAAGAAAATTATGAGTCAAAATCGGGTAAAATCTGCTCTGTCACAACGGGTTACAACATTTATGTCTGCGAAAAATATTTTGAACTTGTAAAAGAAAAAGAAACACAAAAAATTTCAATAAAGATTAATAACACCGGAGAGTACAAAGATGGAAGAATTACTGTCGATATTCGGGAATGTTGTAGCGTTCCTGACAAAACTGATAAGTTTTCTGGCGGGACTGTTTTCGTGGATTTCTCCACCCTAAATTTTGATTTTGAACTGCGGAACCGCAAAGACGGAGATATTATTCAGCCGTGCGGAATGAACGGGCATCAAAAATTAAAAAAATATCTCAATTCAAGAAAAATCCCGAATCATAAAAAAGATGAACTGCTTTTTCTGACGCAGGGAAACGAAATTTTATGGGCAGTCGGTTTGGGTTTAAGTGATAAAATAAAAGTAACAAACAAACCTACACACAGTATAGAGGTAAAAATTAATGGAAATTAAGTTAGAAGATTTGAAAGTTTTATTTAGCTCAGAGCAGTTACATTCAAGAATCAAAGAACTAGCGCAAGAACTGAACAATTTTTATAAAGGAGAAGAAGTTACAGCCGTATGTGTTTTGAAGGGTGCGGTAATTTTTGCTTCCGATTTAATCCGCCGGTTGAATATGCCGGTAAAGATAGAGTTTATCAGGCTGTCAAGTTACGGTTCATCTACAACTACGTCAGGCAAAGTTAATGCGGTTGATATAAAACTTCCTGATTTAAACGGTAAAAATGTTTTGATTATTGAGGATATCGTCGATACGGGCTTAACCGCAAAGTTTTTGGTCGATTTTATTAATATGAATTTCCACGTTAAGAGTTTAAAATTCTGTTCGCTTCTGGATAAAAAAATTACAAGAAAAGTTGATATTGAGCCTGATTACTATTGTTTTGAAATTGATGATAAATTTGTAGTCGGTTACGGACTTGATTATGACGGGTTTTTCAGAAATTTGCCGTATATTGCGTATAAAAAATAAATTTAAACCCAAACTCTTATAAGGCTGTTTATACCCCAAATGTTTTCATCATTTTCAAGAGTTTTAATAAGTTTTGTCATTGATTTTTCTTTGCAAAGTTCGGTGATAACCGTTATTTGTGCATAATCTTCTTTTAATTCTTTTTGAACGATACTTTCAACGCTTATGTTATTATCCCCGCAAGCGGTACCGATTCTGCCGATTACCCCCATTTTATTTTTTGCTTTAATAGACAGGTAATATTTGTTTTTGGTTTCGGAAATGTCAATCATTTGAGCATTTTCATTGTGAGTGCATCTCATCATCGGCAAAATATAATCGCTTTTCCCAAGTTCCGATACTATCGAAAGAATATCACCTACAACCGAACTTGCGGTAGGAAATTCCCCCGCCCCGGGGCCTGAAAGGGTTATTTCACCGACAGGATGACCGCTTAAAGTGACCGCATTTGTTACATAATCAATGTGTGCAAGAGTTTTATACTTCGGCACAAGCATAGGATGAACTCTCACATCTGCCTGACCATCGTCATTTAATTCCGCAGATGCAATAAGTTTAATCTTGTAGCCCATTTCGTTTGCAGCCTTCATATCATCCGGAAGAATTTTTGTAATACCCTCACGATAAACATTTTCAAATTTAATTCTCTTCCCGAACGCAATAGTTGCAAGTGTGGTAATTTTATACGCAGCATCAAACCCTTCAACATCGCCTGTCGGGTTGGTTTCGGCATACCCCAAATCCTGCGCTTCCGCTAAAACGTCATTATAAGATGCACCCAAAACATCCATTTTTGTCAGAATATAGTTTGTTGTGCCGTTTAAAATTGCTTTAATTTTGTTAATTTTATTCCCTGCAAGAATTGTTTTTACAGGCATGATTAAAGGTATTCCGCCTGCTATTGCCGCTTCGTAAAGGACAACCTTGTTATGCTCCTGTGCAAAATTAAAAAGTTCTTCGCCGTGCTTTGCCAAAAGTTCTTTGTTTGCGGTAACAATATGCTTGCCGTTTTTTATTGCCGTTTTGATAAGGTCAAAGGCAGGTTCTGTTCCGCCTATGAGTTCTGCGACTATCTGAATATCAGGATGATTAACCACTTCATAAGCGTCATCCGTTATTATACTCTCATCAAGATTTTCAATGTTTCTTTTTTTCTTTTTATTGTGGACGGCCATTTTGACAATTTCAATATTGTCAAAGTTTTGCAGAGTTTTATAAACTCCGCTTCCTACCGTACCCAAACCAATTAACCCGATTTTAATTTTATTTTCCATAGGTTAAGTATATCATAAGAAAGATATTTTGAGCAAAAAATATCATGTTTGTTTTTTAAATAAAAGCATGCAGGTAAACAGTAATTATAATTCAATATCATTTTCATCATTAAGATGTCCCATTAAGCCTTTTACGATAAAAACTCCGAAAGGCACGCTCTATTGCCGTGAAATGGATTATAAAACTATTTATAGAAATCGTTTTTATAGGAAATTAGGTCAGTTTTTCCTTGATATATTTGCAGAAACTTCTTCCCATCCGTTTTGGGCTAAATGCCGTAAAGCGACACTTGATAAAAAGACTTATGATGATTATATAGCATCAACCGTATCGGACTATAAAAAATTTTTTGTTGATCCGGATACGACGGTAATTTTTGCAAAAGACAAACGTAGCAGAATTGTCGGGGCAATTCAAGCAAGAAAACTTAATTTAAACTCTATTGTAAAAGATGAAGATACTCTCTATGTCGATTCTCTTGCTGTTTTGCCAAAATACCGCGGAAATGATGTCGGAAAAACTTTGCTTGAAAAAGTTCTCAAAGCCTCAAAATATCGTTTTTCGCAGGTCTTTCTTGTTGCTTATAAAGAATCGGCACCGTTTTATGAGAAACTTGGATTTGAACGGATGAATCCAAAGGATTCGGCACAAAAATTTGCAATAAAAAAATTATCCGATATAAGAATTGATTATCCCGAATATGCTGATTATATGCAAAAGGATTTGGAAAAAACACTCCCTGATAAATGGTTTGAACGTATAGAGAAAAATAATTAGTATTTTGTATTATAATTCCATTATGAATAATCTTTTTAATTTCGACAAAAAATTCGGAACGGTTATCGGTACGGATGAGGCAGGCAGAGGTCCGGGCGCAGGCGGTGTTTTTGCGTCATGTGTTTATTTCCCCGAAATCAGACCGAAATTAAAAAAAGAACTTGAAAAACTTAACGATTCAAAAAAACTTTCTAAATCTGCAAGAGAAGATTTATACGAAATAATTTTAAATAATTCAATAAATTCGACTGTTTGTATTGAAGTTGAAGAAATTGAAAAGATAAATATTTTAAATTCTTCTCTGAAAGCGATGAAACTTGCCTGCGAAAATGTCATAAAACAGGCAAAACTAACGGATTTTCTGACGATAATTGACGGAAATAAACTGATAAAAAACTATAATTACCCCCAAAAATTTATAATCAAAGGTGACTGCAAATCGGCTTCAATAGCAGGAGCAAGTATTCTTGCAAAAGTATCCCGTGACAGATATATGGATGAACTTGACAGAGAGTTTCCGCAGTACGGCTGGGCGCACAATGCAGGATATTTAACCAAAGAACATCTTGAAGCCATTGATAAATACGGTCTTTGCAAATACCACCGTCCGTCTTTTTTGAAAAAACATTTTGAAAAACAACTGACGTTGTTTTAATAAAAAGTTGCGATATATTACGAATTTTCCTCTTTGTAAATAATCTGCTAAAATTTTGATGGAGGAATATGACTTTTTGCCCGAAATCATTAAAAGAAAAATACGGCAGGGTGAAGAAGTTTAGTCTTAAAGGGTAGTATGGCGGTAAATACCAACGATATACAGGATTCCATATCGACAAAAGAACTGTTGAGAGAATACAGTTGGTATAAAGATACGTTTTCTTCTCTTTTGCAGGAAGCAAGCGACAATTTCTTTACCCAAAATTTCAGAATTGAATTTATCGGTCTTAGTAAAAACATTAACTGCCTTTTGAACAACGAATCCTGCTTTGTTACCAAAATCAAAATAGACGATGAACACGATATGTTCTTCCGTCTGACCGAAAAAACTATTGATGTTATTCTTGAAAAGGTTTTGGGAAAAGCAAAAAACAGGTTTAACATCAACAAAATTTCCGAACTTGAAGCAAAAATCATAACCGCCTTCAACAGTTTTATGTTTGATACTCTCAAACCGAAAATGAATCAGCCGGATTCGACGCTTTTAAAACGTACAAATTTCGATATGATAAATATGACGTTTGTATTGAGAGATATTAATCCTGAAAACAAATCTGCAGGAAAGATTATTGTAACCTTACCGCTTGCCCTGCTTTCACCGAAACAAATTGAACCGACGGGAAAGACATTTGCCGATACTGATTTCCCTGACAGTGAAATTTTGGTAAAAGTTATAATGGGAAGAATGAAATTTCCTTTATATGATATAAAAACTCTTGAACAGGACGATGTAGTTGTGTTTGAAAACAGTGATATTCACAAGATGCAGTTGTCAATTCAGGATGAACTTTTAGATATAAACCTTAATCCGAATATGGATTTACTTATACCGCAAGATGATGATACGGAGGGAGAAGATATGTCTGCTCGTAATATATGGGACAGTATAGAAGTTGAAATGAATGCGGAATTTGATGCCGTAAAAATCAGCCTTGCCGACCTCAAAAACATAGAGGACGGTTTGGTTGTGGATTTGACTTCACTTTATGACAACAATGTTACTCTGAAGGTTGAGGATAAACCGATAGCAAGCGGAACGCTTGTAATCGTAAACGACAGGTACGGAGTAAAAATCAATAACGTAATAGCAAAAGGAAAACCACTGCCGATTCAGGGTGAAGGTGGTGAAGGATCTGAAGGCGAAGCAGGTCAGTCTTTTGAAGAAGGCGAAAACTTTGAAGAAGAAACTTCCGCACCAAGAACTTCCGCTTCCGATGAAGGCGCAGAGGAAGAAGAAGATTTTGATTACAGCGATTTTGAACTTGATGATGATAACTTATAAGAGGTACAAAAAATATGATGGCACACTACATAATAAGTTTTACCGTTTATACTCTTGCAATGTCGGGGTTAATAGCGCTGGCACTGTTTGTGTATAAAAAAGTGACAAATATCAATTCTTCAACGGGAAAAACAAAGGTTTTGAGTATTGAAGAAACCATGAGCATAAACCCAAGGAAAACACTTATGATAGTAAGAGCAGGAGAGGAGAGATTTTTAATTGCATCAGATGTTGATAAAACAACTCTCATCTCAAAACTCGGACAAAATGAAACTGTTGTTTCTCAAATAACTGAAACAAAAACAACCGAACTGCCCAAAAGTACGGTCGTTGACTTGCAAAAGGTGAAAAATTCCATTGACAAAGAAAATATGGATGTTTTGTTCCCCAAAAAATTAAAAAAAGAAGCAAAAACGGTTAAACCTGAAGTTAAGCCTGAACCTAAAAAACAGTCTGATGATAAGAAAAAGACCGTTCATCTTGAAGTAATCAGTGACAAAAATCCTAAGGGAACAGAATTGCGCAGAAATCGCTCTTATATGCAGACTCGTCGCAGAAATGTCACTATAGAGGTCGGGGAAATTAAAAATCACGGATTTTCAACCATAAAAGAATTAGTACATAAGGTAAACGAAATTTAACGGGTAAAAATAAATGGATCAGGCAAGTACATTAAATCCTATAATTCAAATATTACTTGTAATGACGGTATTTTCGCTGTTGCCGTTCATGTTTTGTGCAATGACAAGTTTTTTGAGGTTTGTTATTGTATTTTCTATGCTTAAAACGGCAATGGGTACCCAGCAAGTGCCTCCCGCAATGGTAATTATCGGATTATCAATGATTTTGACGTTCTATACAATGGGTTCAACTTTCCAAAAAATGTATGATATGGGTTCGGTGCCGTATCAGGAGAAACACGATATGGTGCTTGCGCTCAATGAAGGCTCAAAACCGTTAAAAGAGTTTATGTTAAAGCAGACAAGAGAAGGGGATTTGGAATTTTTTGTCAATATGACGCATAAGGTTCGCCCAAAATCGCCTGACGACTTGTCTATTTGGGAAGTCGCACCGGCTTATATTATAAGCGAACTTAAAACATCTTTTGAAATAAGTTTTGTAATCTTTGTACCGTTCATCATATTAGACCTTGTCGTAGCAAATATATTGCTTGCTCTTGGTATGTTTATGTTATCACCGACAATTATTTCAATGCCGTTTAAACTGCTGATATTTATTGCGGTTGACGGCTGGGCGCTCATTGTACAGGGATTAGTGTCAAGTTACAATTAATAAAAGGATAAACAATGTTAGAAGTTTTACTTGAATATATGGCAAAAGGATTTTTGATAATGCTTGCAATATCTATGCCCTGCGTACTTTGTGCCGCAGGTATCGGTCTTGTTGTAGGTATTTTGCAGGCTGTAACTCAGGTTCAGGAGCAAACCATTGCTGCTGCCCCCAAAATTCTCGGGGTTTTCCTTGTTATTGTTATAGGTGGTGTCGGATTTGTAAAACTTCTGACGAATTTATTTCAGGAAGGGGTTGTTCTTGCGTTTAATACCGTTCCGCACAATGAGCAGTTTGTCCTTGACTCAAATTATCATCAATACACAACGCCTTTTGCAAAGGAAATGCGTGACAGATTTAAGGATGTTGATTCTGTTGATTACATTATGAAACATCCCGGTAAATTGCCTTATATTGATCAATACAAAAGAGAAAAATATCATCCGGCGCAAAAAACTCCTATGCCAAAGACCGATTTTGTTGAAACAAAACGAATTATGGGACAGTAATCCAAATGGATAATTTACTCAATGAACTGATGAAACTTTTTCCGCAGGTCAATGCCTATTTTATGACAGGCTTTTTAATCTTCTGTCGTCTGATAGGTTTTTTCAGGTTTGCTCCGATATTTTGCAGAAAAGAAATTCCCGGGATGGTGAAAATTTCTTTTGCAATTTTATTAACATTCATTTTTGCTCCGTTACTCTCTGCGGAACAAGTAATGGAAAATACGGATTCATTCCTGCTTTCGGTACTTTTGAATTTTGTTGTCGGCGCAATGATTGGCTATATGGCAAGATTGATTGTCATAGCGGTTGACTGCGGTGCGGAAATGATAAATATGCAGATGGGTTTGACTTCTGCAACAACTCTTGACCCTTCAAGTTCCGGACAGGTTTCGATTTTGTCAAATATTATTGCATTGATGGGAATTTTAATTTTTATCAATGTTGGCGGTATATATTGGCTTTTTAAGGCAGTAATGAGAAGTTTTGAGATTTTTCCGCTGTATGCAGTTCACATTCCGCTTGCAAAAATTGCTAATATGGATTTACTTATAAAATTATCCTCAAATACTCTTTATATGGGTTTGCAGATAGCATCCCCGATTTTGCTTGCTACACTTGCGCAGGATATTATCTTAGGTGTAATTTCAAGAACTGCACCTCAGGTAAACGTATTTCAGTTAAGTTTTCTTTTCAAGCCTGTTTTGGGGGCGGCAATTATGGTATGGATTTTGCCGATGTTAATGAATGTAATTGAACAGTATTTTTTGAGTTTTGCAAATATTATTTAAATAATAGAGAAAAAAAATAATTCTTATGCTAAAATATCCCTGTAGGTTTAAGGGAGAAAATAATGAAATCAATTATACTTGCAGGCGGTTCGGGAAGCAGATTATGGCCTTTATCAAGAGATATGTACCCAAAGCAGTTACTCAGTTTGGATGATGGCAAAAGTCTTTTACAGCAAACTTTTATGCGCCTGAAAGAATTTTCTTCTGGTGAAGATATTGTTACTGTGACGAATGTTAAGCATTATTCCGATATTAAACTTCAATTAAATCAAATTGATAAGTATAATGCCGTAATTGCAGAACCCATAGGCAAAAATACTGCCCCTGCCATTGCATGTGCGTTGGAGTATTTCAGACAAAAAACTACGAATGACGAGATAGTTTTGATTTTACCGTCAGACCATTTGATAAAAAATTCCGAAAAATTTAACCAAACAATTCAACAGGGAATTGAATTTGCAAATAATGGATATATTGTAACCTTTGGCATTAAGCCGACATATCCTGAAACCGGTTATGGTTACATAAAAGCAAACGGCAATATTGTTGAAAAATTTGTGGAAAAACCGGATTTAAAAACAGCAGAACAGTACATGCAGGAAGGTAATTATTACTGGAACGGCGGAATGTTTATGGGTAGAATTTCGGTGTTTATGGAAGAATTTAAAAAATATTCACCGGATATTTATTCAAATTTAGAACAGTTAGATTTTTCTCAAAACTCAAATATTTCGTACGGAATTTATGAAAATATGCCTTCAATTTCAGTTGATTACGCAATAATGGAAAAATCAAATAAAATTGCACTTGTTGAATTGCAGTCCGACTGGAATGATTTAGGCTCATGGCAGTCTTTGTATAATGTAAAAGCAAAAGATGCAGACGGAAATGTTTGTACGGGAAAAGTTATAACTGAAAATGTTAAAAATTCCTTTATTTATTCACAAAAAGAACTTGTTGCCGCTGCCGATTTGGAAGATGTTGTAATTGTAGAAACCGAAGATGCAATTATGGCTTGTAAAATGGATAAAACCCAAAATGTAAAAAAATTGTATGAAAAACTAAAATCACAGCAGAGCGATACAACCCAATTACACAAAACCGTATTCCGTCCTTGGGGTTATTATACCTGTATGAACGGCGGAGTTGGTTATTTAACAAAAACTATTTGTGTTCTGCCAAAGCAAAAACTTTCTATTCAGTCGCATAACTACCGTTCGGAACACTGGGTTGTTTTGGAAGGGAAAGCGCTTGTTATAAAAGACGGAAAAGAGTATTACCTTAATGCAGGCGACAGTATTGATATACCTTTACAGGCAAAACATTCTCTACAAAACCCTTACGATGAAGAATTAAAAATTATCGAAGTCCAAAAAGGCGATTACATTTCGGAGGACGATATTATTCGCTATGAGGACTGCTACGGCAGAGTTTAGGGGTGAATAAAACTTATGTGTCCGAAATTGACACATATCTGTTTTATAATTCTTTTATAAACAAGAAAGGATTAGTATGAAAAAGTTTGTTGTTGCATTATTATTTGTTTTTGTGTCTGCGCTTGGTGCTTTTGCAACGGGTATCGGATACGGCTACAATTCTCACGGTCAGTATGCGCCGACCTCTTACGGTTCTGACAGGATAAATTACGGGTATAATTCGCACGGTGAGTATGTCCCGACATCTGTGGGCAGTCAAAAAATCGAGTACGGTTATAATGCGCATGGACAGTATGTCCCAAAATCAATCGGCGGTCAGAAAATTGACTACGGCTACAACGCACACGGAGAATATGTGCCAAAATCAGTCGGAAGTCAAAAAATTGAGTATGGTTACAATGCCCATGGCGAGTATGTTAAAAAATCCATCGGCGGACAGAATATAAATTACGGTTACAATTCCCACGGGCAATACCTCCCCGTCGGTATAGGGAATTAATAGAAATATGAGAGGGGTTAAAATGGCATCAAATATGGATTTAATTTTCACGAAATTTCGTGAAAAAATTATGAAAGAATTTCATGTTGATGATTATCGAAAAACAAAACAAATGCATCGCTGGCACAAAGGCAAAAACGGGTGGATTTATTATAAAAACAGTATTCCTGACAAATCTGACATAATTGAAATTATTGAGAAAATCGCAAATGATTGTAAAATCCCAAAATGGAGTTATAAACAACCGGTACACGAATCCGAACGTTTTGAAATTAACTACAGGGCATTAAATAATGATCAAAATAAAGAACCTTATGTTGAAAGGTATATTACCGCTCAAAATGGTAAAAGAATGTGTAATCAATGGTGTGTGGGCAAACCAAAAGAGTCTGTTGACCTTGTTTATTTGGATGAAGATGATAAATATATTCTTATTGAGTTAAAACTAAATGAGAGTAATTATACTCCACCGTTTGCACTTGTTGAAATTATCAAAAATTATTATCTTGCAAAAAAATTCAGAATAAAAGCTTTGGGATTAAACGAATTGCCGATTAAAAAATTAGCACTGTTATCAACTAAAAATTTTTATAAAAAATACTATGATTACAGCAAAAGAAATAATTTTGATAATATAAATGAGTTTTATAAAACAATAGAAATTTTGAAGAATAAATATAAAATAGATTTTTGTTTGTATTGTCTTGATATAGATGAAACAAAATTAATAAATAAAATTAAGGACAAAGAAAATTGTTCAAAGGTCAAATTTAAAAAATGGGTTGAATTGAAAAATTTGAAAGACTGGGATAAACTATGCGATTAATCATTCACAAAGGCTCACATCAAATCGGCGGAAGTTGTGTTGAAATTAAAGACGAAAACACACGGCTTTTGTTTGATTACGGTTTGCCTTTGGAGGATGATGTTGTACCTGAGAACGCAAAACTTGACATTAAAGGGCTGTACAAAGACGAACAACCTCAAATTGATGCGATTTTTATTACTCATTCTCATCCCGACCACTATGGACTGTTGAAACTTATTAATCCGAAAATTCCTGTTTATACAGGCAAAATTACAAAAAATATTATGCAAAAAGTTTCTGCGGTCAAGGGCGACGAGGATTTTTTGGAACTAAATATCACCACGATAGATAAAGAAATTCAAATCGGTGATTTTACGGTTATTCCTCACGAAGTTGATCACAGTGCATCAGGCGGTTTTGCGTTTGAAATTCTTTATAAGGATAAGAAAATTCTCTATACAGGTGATTTGCGTTTTCATGGCAGAGTCGCTTATTTAAGCAAAAAATTGTCAAAAATCAAAGATGTGGATTATCTGATTGTGGAAGGCTCAACGCTTGGCAGACCTGATACAAAAATCAAAACTGAAGAAGATGTTTTTGAGGAAATGACGGAGGTTTTCAAGACAGATAAACTCACTCTTGTAACTTTTTCATCCCAAAATCTTGACAGGTTTATTACGGTTTATAAGGCTTGTTTAAAGAACAAAAAGACTTTGGTAATTGACCCTTATACCTGTTTTTGTCTTGAAAATTTCAAAGATTTGAGTGCAAATATTCCGCAGTGGGACTGGAATAATATAAAGGTGTATTTTGGCGGGGGTACGGCTACACAAAATTTGGCGGATTCGGGGAAATTATACACCTACAAAAGCAAAAAGATTTCGGTTGAAGAAATTTTATCCCATCCTGAAAAATATGTAGTCAAAACGGCAGGTGCAATAACGACAAAAATCCTTGCGCAATATGATTTAGACAAGATTTTGTATATTTATTCAATGTGGCTTGGGTATTTGGAAAATCCGTCATATCTTGCACCGTTGAAAAACCGGCATATTTATATCCACACATCAGGACACGCTTACGCTTCCGATTTGCAGGACTTTGTCAAAAAACTGTCGCCAAAAACTATTATTCCTATTCATACCGAACACCCCGAAATGTACTCTGCGCTTTATGATACTCCGATAGAATTTCTCAAAGACGGGGAAGAGTTGTACTTGATATAAATTCAAACTTCTGCTATTATTTATATGTCCTAAATTGTCGGGGTTATATTATATATTAGGAGTATGAAAATGGCAGATGAACAGGCAAGATACCCAAAATTAGGGAAAATTTTAAACCTGATTATCAAGATGCAGTCAAGATATTCGGGGATTACGCTGAATGATATTCAAACAGAACTTGAGGTTTCAAGACGTTCTGCAGAGAGGTTAAGAGATGTTTTACTGTGGGAAATCCCAAGCATTGTTGAACTTGAATCAACAGGCAGGGAAAAGCATTGGGGCTTTTCTCACAACAGTCATCTGAAAGAAATTATAAATTTTGACAAAAACGAAATTGCAGAACTTGAGAGTATCAAAAATAAATCTGCTAATGAAAACGAAAAGGGTGTGCTTGAATCCGTAATAACAAAACTTCGTGCGCTTTCCCAAAAAGACCTTGCCAAAATTGATGATGCCATTGAGATTTTGTTAAAAACAGAGGGTTCTGCGGTTACCCAAAAGCCGAGTTACAAAATTGATATAAAACTTCTTGATATTGTAAGACAGGCAATAAAGGGGAATTTGCGTATCAAATGTAAATATGACGGCAGGGATAAAATTCTTTCGCCGTACGGGATTATTTACGGTGCGAATGTGTTTTTGGTAGCGGTGGAAGGTGATTGGAATGAGCCTTATGTTTACCGTCTGCACAGGATAACGGATATTGAATTGACCAAAGAAACTTTTGACAAAGGTAATTTTGATATAAAAGAGTATGCAAACCGTTCGTTTGGAGTTTACCAAAACGAGATTATAAAAGTTGAACTATTGTTCAGTGCAGATGTGGCGGAAGATGTTTTGAACTTCAATTTTCACCCGACACAAAAGGTTAAACGTAATGAAGACGGGACAGTGAGCGTGAAATTTAAGGCATCGGGAAATTTGCAAATTTTGTGGCATCTTTTCACATGGGGCGAAAGCGTGCAGATAATCTCTCCGCGCAGTCTGCGTAAAGAATATGCCCAAATGTTAGAGAATGTTTTAGAAGTGCAGAAGGGATAATTGGGTTATGTCATGAAATTAAACTCTGAAGATATAAAAAACTTTTTTGAAAGCAGCGAAATTTTTGACTGTGAATTTTCTTTTCAATTTGAATTTGCTTGGTGGTTGAAAAATAATAAAAATATAAAAAAAATAAAATTTGAGGATAAAAAATGTTATGAAGGTCATTTAGCAAATATTAAAGAACGCAGAACACCACGTTGCGACCTTGTTTTGTTTGATGAAAACGATAATATAACATTAATAGAATTAAAATATATAAGACATAACGAATCTGCTACAACGTCTGTTGAGGCGAGAAAGTCTTTTGTAAAAGATTTTAGCCGTTTAAAAAAATCTGTAGCCGAGACGAAAAACTCATGTGGTTATTGTATATTTTTAACAAATTGGAAGACAATACTTGATGTAAAGCAATATAAAGATAATGAAAATAAAGTCTTACTAAATTTTAAAAATAATTTTGCAAATAAAAATTGGGAAAAATATAAATTAAAAAATGAGGATAAAGACGAGGAATTTTCAATATTAGTAGCAAATGTAAGCGATAGTACATACAATAATGTCATGTCATATAATGAAGTTATAAAAAAATATTAGAAAACCATTTACCCCTGACCTAAATTGACGGGGTGGTGTGATACGATAAATTTGGCGGGTGATACGCCCGACCACGAATAATAACGGAGGCGAAAACCGTTTTGTCTTTCGTTCAGAAATCCTTTCTTCTCGAAAGCCAAAACAATTTCCTCTCAAAAAACCGGCTCTAACAGGCCGGCTTTTTTGATGTTATGATTTTTCATACAGTTTTTTATAATATTGTTCGATTTTATCAAAAGTTTTCCTATCTACCTGTTTTGTGTAGGCAAGATACCCTTTCAGCCTTGCAATTTCCGTTTCGCACCAAATTCTGTATTTTAAGTCAACAGGTGTTGCTCCGCTTGTTTTATAAACCATATAACCATGAAGCATTGCACGAAGCCGTTTTCTCAATTTCTTAGGTAATCGTGCCTGTTTGCCGTTTACAACAAGCCCCAAAACATTTTGCTGTTTGTTATCAGAAATATATTTCGTCTTTTTCTCATTCAGTTTATAGCTAAAAACTTCTAAAACATTTTTCACAAATTTTTCCGCCATATTAAGCGAAAATTTATCGTCCGATGAAAAAATCAAATCGTCCATATATCTTGAATAATTCACATCATGTGTACGGCAGTAAGTCCTTATTCTTTTATCAACAGGCGAAAAACACGCATTTGCAATGTGGGCGGAAGTTGGCGCACCGACAGGAAGTTTGTCATTCAGAGTTGTTACATTCAAATAATAATTTATGTCGGCAAATTTTATTTTTTTGCAGGTGTTTTTTACAACCTGTCGGGTAAATTCATACGGCACTGAGGCGTAAAAATCTTTTATATCCATCTTTAAAATCCATTTTTTACCGCAATGAATTTTTGCGCAGTCAAAAGTGCTTATCTTTAACGGATAAGTCCATTCAAGCGCCTGTTTAAAATACCGCTGAACCCTTTTCAGTTCCTCACAAGGCGCAAAAACTATACGTTTCCCCACCCTGCAAATCGTATAATAAAATTCAGGTGTAATATATGCTTTATTTTGATTAAAATATGTCATTTAACCTGTTCCTGCCCGAAAAGAATTTTGAAATATTTGCTTTGAAGCACATATAAGAAGTATCAACCGGTCCGAACCTGTTTTTAGCAACAATAATTTCCGTTTCTCCCTTTATCCGAATGTCGTTATCTTCATCACTATTGCGATAATAATCAGGACGGTAAATAAAAATTACAACATCAGACGTATTTTCTATCGAACCGGATTCTCTGAAATCAGACAACAACGGTCTTTTGTCGTATCGGCTTTCAAGCGCTCTTGAAAGTTGGGAAAGTATAAAAATCACAACGCCATATTCCTTTGCGATACGTTTGAGGTCTCTCATAATATTGTCAATCTGCGTTACTCTGTCCATTTTCCGTTTGCCTTCAATGAGTTGAAGATAATCAATCAGCACAACATCAGGCTTAACCTCTTTAATCTTTTCTTCTATTTCATCCGTTGTTACAGCCAAGTCACTAATTGTCAAATCGAAGTTTTCAAGATTATTTAAGCCCTGCGCAAGTTTTTCGTAATCACTTTTGCTTAATTGTCCTATTTTCAGCCTCATCAAATCGACTTCGGCATTAAGCGCAAGAAAGCGTTGTACAAACTGTTTTTCGCTCATTTCAAGCGAAAATGCCAAAACTTTTTTGTTTTGTTCAAGTATTTTTTCAATAAAGGAAAGTGATAGAGCGGTTTTTCCCATTGCAGGACGCGCGCCGATGGTGATTATAGCGCCTTTGCCTTCTTCGATTTTTATTATTTCATCAAGTTCTTCAAAGCCGATTTTAAAATATTTTTTGTCTTTGTTTTCAATATCGTCCCAAATTTCAGCCAAAATTTCTTTATTTATCATATCGCATACCTCCCTTTTTTAAGATTATCGCATGCGAGTATGTCAATTCAGGACGGGAATGTAAATGATTTTTTGTATTATCATTCCTTCCCTAATGGGATGTCAGGCGGGGATTTGTAAGGTGGGGTTTTCCTCTCCAATTTGTGTCTAGTAAATGCCTGACCTATAATTCGGCCCAACTATTCTATATTTTAGTATTGAACATAATATTTTTGATCTTTTTTTTAAAAAAGTATCAGAATTTTCAAAACCCTTTAATAAGTTTACGTCCATAAATTCACTAAATGTACGAATTTTATCAAAATAAAACGAATTTTCCCTGACAATATATTCCCAATAAGGTAATTCATCAGATAAATAAAAATCATCATAATTATAATTTATTTCTTGTAAAATTGCGTATATTTTTTTCATTAATTCAAGGAATTGCCAAAAATCATCATTATTCAATTTTTTACGATATGTATTAAATGATTGTCGGTGATAAGCTTTTCGTGGAAGAAGCATAAAATTACCTATTACTGCTTTTTTATCAGATATGATAGTATCTCTTGTATAATTACTCTCTTCACAATTAATGTCATAATACAAATTTTCAAATACATTTGTCCAAATGATAACATATACTGCTCTTGCCAGTGGGAGAAAATCGCAATGAGTATTCTTATCTTTTGAATAAAAATCAGAATATTCATCATTCCTATACCTGTTTTCTGTATTAAACATATTAAAATCAAATGTTTCTAAGTAATCGATGGCTTTATATAAATCAAATTTTTGATTTTTTAATTCTTTGATTCGTTCATTTTTATGTTCTAATTTCAAAAAATTAATAATTTTTGTTTTGCAATCCTCAAAACCAATTATTTTGCCCATTTACCCCCTCCGATTTCAAACCCATGCACATAAGAGTGTTCGGCTTGAGTCAGCAGTACCAGATTTTCAACCGTATTATAATAGCCGTCATTTGTGATGTGATGAACATGAAGTCCGTCACCATATATTTTACCTAAAAATGTGTAAGCAACAAAATTGTAAACATAATCTCTGTTCAAATTCTCATCGGCAAGCGTAACATATCCCGTTTTTTCATCCTTTTGCTTTTGTATTATACCCAAAAATTTTATCCTGCCGAAATTACTCACCAAATACCTGCGGTCAAGCGGAAACCTTTTCCAGATTTCACCTGCAAGATTCTGCTCCTGATAATTGAATGACGGTGAAACCGCTCTGCGCATTGTCAAATCCTCAAACGGCGGAGTATAATTATTAAGTTGTTTTTTTAAATCATC
>Ga0256405_10005207_pt1 | contig 22952 bp, 15 predicted proteins | sample RumenRJG_02DNA_FD_189096 | JGI IMG/M metagenome (GOLD analysis project Ga0256405, IMG submission 189096) | Bovine rumen microbial communities from Lethbridge, Alberta, Canada - RJG_02 | ecosystem: Host-associated > Mammals > Digestive system > Stomach > Rumen | place: Canada: Alberta... | reverse complement strand
CTCCTATGAGACCGCCCATCTTCTGATGGATGTCAACCCTTTAAGGGTTTTAAAAGACAGACCGATCAAAAAGGCAGAACCGGTAAGAAAACATTTGTTTAAGTTTTGAAGATATGAATACGAAGAACAGCGTCTATAAGCACATTGACTTTCTAATCATTGATGAGATATGTTTAGTCATCAGTTTTTTTATTGCATATGTTCAACGTGTTTCTTCCTTTAGCAGTTTCTTTGATTCTATTCCGTATAAAATACTGCTTGTCTTATCACTAATGACCAGTGTTGGTATTGTTTTCTTTACTCAGCCGCATAAAAACATATTGAGACGTGGTTATCTTGATGAGTTAAGAAAAGATATTCTTTTTCAGCTTTGGTGTTATCTGCTTTTAATATTTGTTTTATATGTCACTAAAACATCTTCAATCTATTCCAGATTGATGGTCGGAATGACATACCTTTATTCTGCTTTCTTTTCGTATATATTGAGACAGATATGGAAGTGGTATTTAAAGAAAATGAGTTCTCGTTCTACGGTGAACAGTAATAATAAGATGTTGATTATTACAGATAACAAAAATCTGGAGGGAACAATAAAACGTATCAACTCTTACAATTATGAGATGAATGAGATTATTGGCTTATGTATCTTAGATAGAGATGCAAAAGGCGAGATATACGACAAATACACAGTGGTTGCAAATAAGGATGATGTCATGGGATTCATCTGTGCCAATTGGGTAGATGAAGTTTATTTTGCGATGGATTATTCTAGGATCCCTCAGCAGATGATAAAAGGTCTGGCGGTTGCTGGTGTTACGACCAATGTGCGCTTATCAAAGATTGCTGATTTGGAAGGGCGAGAGCAGAGGGTTAAAAAGCTATTTAATTCAACTGTCGTCAATTCTGCAATCAAACAGCGAACAAACAGGCAGATATTCCTAAAGAGGCTCATGGATATCTGCGGGGCAATTGTTGGGTGTTTGATAACATTTATACTAGCGTTGTTTATTTGGCCTATCATGCATAAAAAATCACCAGGACCGATTTTCTATAAACAGGAAAGAATCGGACAAAACGGAAAACATTTCTTCATGTATAAGTTCAGGTCGATGGTTTTGAATGCGGATGATCTTAAAAAAGATTTAATGGCTCAAAATCGAATCAAGGATGGAATGATGTTTAAGGTCAAAGATGATCCTAGGATTATTCCTGGAATTGGTGAATTTATAAGAAAGACATCGATCGATGAATTTCCTCAGTTCTTCAATGTTTTGCTGGGTGATATGTCACTAGTCGGCACCAGGCCTCCAACCGTGGACGAATGGGAGAAATATGAATTAGAACATCGCATTCGAATGGCAATAAAGCCCGGTATTACCGGCTTATGGCAGATCAATGGCAGATCTAAGATTACAGATTTTAATAAAGTCATCGAATATGACACAAAGTACATCAACAATTGGTCATTGATGTTGGATATAGAAATACTGATAAAAACTGTATTGGTGCTGTTGTCAAAGAGAGAAGATGAGGCGATGTAGATGAATACTGAGAGAACCTTGATTGAGTTTTAAAACAAGCAAAGAGCAAATATTTGACTGTTTGAAAGCTGATAGGAAACAGGTCTAGGAACCGATAGTGGATTGGTTGACTATTTATAGATAAGTATTATGTCAAAGAATCGCCGACATCAATTAATAAGGAGTTTGTTGATGATTACAATTGATGAGAATAGAAGAGAACTAGAAGAAATCAATGCTTCGAAAAAGATGAATGAAGTACAGATCTGCATGCTTGATATGTTGAAACAGCTAGTAGCAGTCTTCGATGAAAACAATATTAAGTATTACATGATCGGTGGGACAATTCTCGGCGCTATAAGGCATAAGGGGTTTATCCCGTGGGATGACGATATTGATCTTGCCATCCCTCGTTATGACTATGATCGTTTTTTGAAGATTGCCAAGGATGTCTTGCCAAACACATTATCGCTTCGTACATATTACGACGATAGTTATCACCACTATTATTTTGCTCGCGTGGTTGATACTCGTTATATTATTCTGCGACAAGGAAGTTTGAAGGAACGCGAAGAAGAACTCTGGATTGATTTGTTCCCGTTAGATGGGCTTCCTAGAAATAGTATTCTTCAGAGAATTCACAAAGCTCGTCTCTTAAGACTTAAGCTTCTGTATCACTTCGCGACCTTTGACAAGGTGAATTTGATGCGCCCAAACAGACCGCTGTACCAAAGAACGATAATTAAGTTTTATATGTGGTGGCCTTTTAAATCAAAGAAGGGGTATAAACCGATTCTTGATAAGATCGACAAGCTCCTGAAGAAAGTGCCGTTAGAGGAGTCGGATTATTATATGGAGTTTATGGGAAGTTCCATCCCATTCCTTGAGACCTGCACAAAGGAACAGTACGGAGAGGGCAAACTCTATGATTTTGAAGATACCCAGTTCATAGGCCCGACTGATGCAGAGTTTTATCTGAGCCATGTGTATGGAGATTATATGACATTGCCTCCAAAGGGAAAGCGGAATTACCACGCTGCCAAGTTTATAAAAGTATAAACAGGAGCAGGAGGGAAAGCAAAATGGCAATACTAGGAAATACGGTTAAAGGAAATGTGACAGATTGGGAAAGTGGCAAAGTGCTTACAATGGATCAAGTTAAGCAGGTCCAGAGAGTACTTCTTATGATGCTTAAGGATATCGACGAAACATGCAGAGAGAATGGACTTGATTATACTCTAATTGGCGGCACTGCAATTGGCTGTGTAAGACACAAAGGTTTTATCCCTTGGGACGATGATGTAGATATAGCTATGACTAGAGCTGATTATGAGAAGTTTCTGTCGGCTATTACAAAAAAATATCCTGAGAAGTATAAACTAACAGATGCAATCCGTGAAAATAATTTTGGAAAGAATATACCGAAATTAAGGTTGATTGGAACGGTATATAAGACGCTACTAAAGGTTGACCCTGAAGATAAAGAAATTACGGCAGATATATTTATCATAGAAAACGTTGAGAATAACATAATTTCGAAAAACATACATGGTATCTTATGCCTTGTTTTTGGGTATTTGCTTTCTTGTCGTAGGTTGGCGGATAAAGAAGCATTTTTTAAAGAAATATATAGAGAGAAAGACTTTAAGTGCAAAGTGACAGTGGGTAAATTGCTTAGTTTCGCTAGTCTAGATAAGTGGGCCAAATGGAATGAAAAGGTCTATTCCTGGTGTAGGAATAATAATAGTAAATATGTGACAGTTCCTACAGACCGGAGACATTTTCTTGGAGAAATTTTTCCTAGGGAAATAATGTGTGAAACCATATATGCCGAGTTTGAAGGCCTCCAGTTCAAGATCCCCAAAGCATATGATTATTATCTGAGTCAGAGGTATGGAAAGTACATGGAAATTCCGTCTAAAGAAAAGCAAGTACTATCTGTATATTCGAGCTTGGATTTTGGCCGTTATGAAAATTTGGCATTAGGAAAGAATGCCGTCGAATAAAAAAAAGAGTACAGAGAAAACTGTTTGAGTTTTATAGGAACAAATCCACAGTACACATGACATAAGCATAACAATTTGGCCGATTGTATGCCTATATAGATGATTCGGCCAAGAAAGGATAATATTATCTAACCTGACCTAATTAGATAATACGAGTTTTTATGAAAGTCACAATTGTTGGTGCAGGAAATATAGGACTCGCCATGACGGCTTACATGTCCGTAAATGAGAAAGCAGAAGTGACGCTGTTTACAGGCAAAACCATACATTCTTTGCGGTTAGAGATTTTGGAACAAAACAAGTTTGAACAAACAAACGGTTTCCAGACGACAGATGATCCTAATATTGCTCTTTCCACTGCAGACATAGTTTTAGTTACCTATCCAGCATTTCTAAAAAAAGGATTTATAGAACAATATCAGGGATTTATCAAAGAAGGTGCTTTTCTTGGGTTTGTGCCTGGATATGGAGGAGCCGAATACTCATGCGTTGATTTGATTAATAGAGGTGTGAATATCTTTGGGCTTCAACGAGTACCCTATGTGGCAAGAGCTAGAGAAGATAATAAGGGGTGGACCGCAGGCATTCTTTCTAGTAAGAAAGAATTATTTGTTGGCTCGATCCCTAATAACAAAACAGCCGAAATTGTTAAGACAATTGAATATCTTTTGGATATTCCGGTACATGCATTACATGAGTATTTATCCATTACATTGGCTCCATCCAACCCTCTTCTTCATATAACTGGTTTGTATAGCGTCTTTAAGCATTATTCAAAGGGAGATTACTATCCGGCGCCTCTGAAATTCTATGAAGAGTGGAATGATGAGACATCTGAATTGCTATTTAAGTATGATGCAGAACTTCAGGAAATTTGCAGAAGATTGGAACCTCTGGATATGAGAGAAGTAGTTCCGCTTCCAGTTTATTATGAGTCACCAACTCCAAAAGCAATGACAAATAAATTGAAAAGTATTGAATCGTTTAAAGCTGTAATGGTTCCGCTTAAACAGTTTGACAAAGGATTTGCGCCTGATTTATCGTCTAGAATGTTTGTTGAGGACTATCCATTTGGCGTTTGTATTATCAAGGATTTTGCTAGAATGCTGGGTGTTAATACACCAACAGTTGATTTATTACTCGACTTTTATGAAAATCTATCAGGGCATAAGTATTTTAATCTTGACGGTTCCTACACGGATGAAATAACTAATACTGGAATCCCAGGAATCAATGGCCTTCACATAAAAGAAGAAGTTATTGCATTTTACCATAGATAGGAGAAAAAGGATAAGACATGTACTATTTAAATCCGAACATAGAGAATTTGTATCGCATTTTTGACCAGAATGAGAGAAAGGACTTCTTACGATTAGATCTCAATGAGAATCCAGGAGGATTGCCAGAAGAGTTTATCCAGAAGGTGCTTGCTGATGTTACACCACAGTTTGTAGCACAATATCCTGAAACTCTGCATTTTACAGAGGTTCTTGCGAAACATCTAGGCACGGACATAAGCCATCTTTGTCTTGTGAATGGATCTGCTGAGGGAATCCGGTACATTATTCAGGCTTTCACTAGTGAGAATGGGCGTATCGTTGGCGTTGTTCCATCTTACTTCATGTTTCAGGTCTATTCTGAAATGTATGGGAGGAACTTTGTGAAAGTTTCTTACAACGAAGACCTGAGCATGGATGTTGGCAATATTATTGCAAAGATGACGGATGATACGCAGTTGCTTATTTTACTCAATCCAAATAATCCAATGGGTAATGTCTATTCTGATGATGAGTTTGATTCCATCTTCAAGGCTGCTCAGGAGAAGCAGATAACAATACTTGTGGATGAGGCTTATCACTATTTTTATCCGAAGACTTTTATTAAGTTCGCTCTAGAGTGCGAACATGTATTTGTTACCAGAACATTCTCTAAGCTCTTCTCTATGGCTGGCTGCAGGTTAGGCTATGTAGCTGGATGGCCAGATGGAGTCAAGATGGTTCAGAAACTTTGTACCCCGCATAACACGAATGCTTTTGCTATGCGCTTTGCAGAAGCAATTCTGGAAACACCAGGTATGTTGAATCAGCTTATTGAGAACTTCACAAATGGTCGTAAGTATTTGATCGATTGGCTCGACAATAACGGATATTCTCACAAAGGTGAAGCTGGTAACTTTATTTTCATTAAACCTAAAACTAGTGCACAGCAGATTGTGGATAGGATGAAGGCTGAGAAAAAGATTTTGATCAAGACTTATTCAGATGTTGGAGAATTTGGTGATTGTCTTAGGGTTTCAATTGGCGAGAAAAAGTACATGGAAAAGTTCACGCAAGCATTAGCAGAATTAGATCAATAAATCCGGAGGCCATTTTGATATGACAAAAGTAATTACATATGGAACCTATGATCTCTTGCACTATGGTCATATCAGACTTTTGGAGAGAGCAAAGTCGCTAGGCGATTACCTGATCGTTGGTGTGACAGCAGATGACTTTGATAAAACAAGGGGGAAAATCAACGTCCAGCAATCACTCAGCGAGAGAATAGAAGCTGTCCGTCAGACTGGTCTCGCTGATGAAGTCATCGCTGAAGAATATGAAGGACAGAAGATTGATGACATAATTAAATATGATGTAGATATTTTCACTGTCGGTTCTGACTGGGTGGGAGCCTTCGATTACCTTAAAGAATACTGCAAAGTTGTATATCTCCCCAGAACTGAGGGTGTCTCAAGTTCTGAAATCCGCGACAAGAAAAGAGCAGTCAATCTTGGCTTAGTTGGAGATTCAGATTATTTACTAAAAGTTATCAATGAATCAAAGTACGTAAATGGCCTAAAACTGTCTGGCGTGTGTACTGGAAAACCGGAGTTGTTTTCTGGTAAGCATGAGGTAGTTACTCAATCTTTTGATGATCTTCTTAAGCGTTCAGATGCTATGTACATCCATGGCAACCCGAGTACACACTATGAGATGACAAAAAAGGCGCTTCTGTCTGGAAAACATGTACTATGTGAATCGCCAATAGCACTGTATAAAGGGCAAGCGCAAGAACTATTTTCTTTGGCAGACAAGAACGGACTGATTCTCACAGACGCTCTTCGCACAGCGTATTCTACTGCGTTCCACAGGTTGCTTCTTGTCGTTAAAGGCGGTCGTATCGGGAATGTTATATCCGTAGATTCTGTTTGTACTAGTCTTAAGGATTACGCAGAACTTGAAAGAATGAAACTGGACTCGGTTTGGAATAGCATTACAGCATGGGGCCCGACTGCTCTTCTTCCGATTTTTCAGTTGCTAGGCACAGAGTATGAACATTGTGACCTGACAACTCATTACATTGACGAAGAGCAAACCTTTGATATCTTTACAAAAGCTGCGTTTGTCTATCCGAAGGCAGTCGCATCCATGATGGTAGGTAACGGCGTTAAGTCTGAGGGCGAGCTAATTATTTCTGGAACGAAGGGATATGTGTATGTTCCGGCGCCATGGTGGAAGACAGACTATTTTGAGATTCGTTATGAGAATCCGGCAAATAATAAAAGGTATTTCTATCAACTTGACGGCGAGGGAATAAGGAATGAACTGGCAGCATTTCTGAAAACAATTGAGCAAGGCCGAAAAGATTCAGCGATTACGAGAACGGTATCTGTGAAGATTACTGAGATTATGGAAATGTTTGTGAAAAAGAAGAATGTTAGAACGATATAGAAGGTGTTCTGAGCTGATGAACATGGGTAACAAAAGAGAAGAATTAACTCTATCAGAAAAACATGATGCAAGCCTAAAGTTATTATGTGAATTTGTAGAGATATGTAGGGAATATAATCTGAGATATGACCTGTGTGGAGGAACTCTTCTGGGTGCAGTTAGACATCAAGGGTTCATTCCTTGGGATGACGATATTGATGTATGCATGCCACGCCCTGATTATGAACGGCTCATTAAATTGAAACTATCGGGAAAATTAAAACTCTCAGACAAACGGGAATTTGTCTGCTCAAGAGATAATACACTCGCAAGACAATTTGGAAGATACATTCGTAAAGATATCGGTTATGAACGCAATATGTCTGAGGACTATGATTCGCCATTTTACGGAATGGATATTTTCATTGTAGATGGGGTTCCAGAAAATAGTGTACTGTTCAATATCCATCTATTCTTCCTACGACAAATTCGCCGTTTTATGCTGACGAGCATTCAGAAATCAGGGACTACAAGAAAAGGAAAACTTGCAAGAATCATAAAAGACATTTATAGACCGTTACTGAAGAAGATAGGGCCGTACAGATTAGCCCGGCAGATGGATTCGCTTTGCAAGCTTTATAGTTTTGATCATTGCAAGTATGTTGGTTGCGTATCGGGTATGTATGGTAAACGTGAGAAATGGTTAAAGACAGATATGATGCCACAGACGTTATTACCGTTTGAGAATATGGAATTCTTGAGCTTTAAAAAATTTGATATATATTTAGGCAATTTATATGGTGATTATATGAAATTGCCGCCTAAAGAGAAGCAGTTGCCACATGGAGCGCCTGCGTTTTGGAAAAAATAGGAATGAGGAGCATAAAATGATAGTAGCACTTTTAACAGCTGCAGGAACAGGAACAAGGATGGGACAGGATATTCCTAAGCAGTTTATACATGTGGAAAACAAACCTCTTATTATACATACGATGGAAGCATTTCAAAACCATCCTAACATTGATGCAATCATGGTTGTAACGCTTCCGGCGTGGACTGCTGTATTGCAGGCATATGCAAGCCAGTTTAATATAACCAAACTAAAATGGGTCGTTCCTGGAGGCGTGACTGGCCAAGAGTCTATTCACAACGGACTAATTGAGTTGAGTAAAGAACTGCAATCAGATGACATTGTGATGATACATGATGGTAATAGGTGTCTTGTCTCAAGCGAGATTATTTCTAATTCTTTAGCTACTTTCCATGAGCATGGTTCTGCTGTAGCTGCTATTCCATGTGTTGAGGCGGTTTTTCGGAGTAAAGACGATGGAGAATCCTCAACGGTCTCGATCCCAAGGGAGCAATTATTCAGAACTCAGACACCACATACCTACACTTTGGAAAAGTTATTGTGGGCTCATGAAGAAGCAGAGAAACAGGGGATAACTAATACGGCTGCATCATGTACTCTTATGCAGGTACTGGGAGAAACTGTTTATTTTTCAAAGGGGTCTGAGACTAATCTAAAAATTACAACTGTTGATGATATGTTAATTTTTGAGGCCCTGCTTCACACAAAAAAGAATAATTGGTTGAAGTAAGTGATTTTGTTTAAAGAGTTAAGGATTACGAAATGTTATACAATAACCATCTTTGGATAGAAGATATAGATACGGTAAGCAGAGTGGTCCCGGAGGTAAAACGGCTTGCGGGGATGTCTCTTTTAATCACTGGAGCTACAGGTTTGATCTGCTCTGCGATTATCGATATTCTCTTTAGATACAATGATACGCATGCTGATAAGATAAGTATTCTGGCTGCGGGGCGTTCAGAAAAAAAGATGAGATCGAGATTTGGCGATATGGTTGACCGTCCCGATTTTACTTTTATCCAATACGATGCAACTGCAGCAGAAAATGTATTTCATCATCATGCGGACTACATTATTCATGGTGCTAGCAACGCATATCCGGAAATGGTTATGAAAGAACCTGTGGAAACGATGCTCAGCAATTTCCAGGGGTTGAAGGAGCTTCTAGACTATGCGAATGCCAATGGAACAAAACGAGTCCTGTACATTAGTTCCAGTGAAGTCTATGGAAAGAAAGACGGAAGCAAACCGTACAGGGAAAACGAATATGGTTTTGTGGATCTTCTAAATCCAAGGAGTTCATATTCTGTTGGAAAGCGCGCAGCGGAGACTCTGTGTATGGCATATGCTGAAGAGTATGGCGTTGAAGCTGTTATCGTCCGCCCGGGGCATATCTATGGACCTACAGCAACGGAAAAAGATACGCGAGTTTCTTCTGCTTGGGCTTTTGATGCGGCAAGGGGTAAAGACATCGTTATGAAGAGTGATGGATCACAGATCAGGAGTTATTGCTATTGCCTTGATTGTGCATCAGCCATTCTGAAGGTGTTGCTCATAGGTAACAACTTACACGCTTATAATATTTCAAACCCCGATTCTATTATCACTATCAGGGACATGGCAGAAATCCTGACAAAAGTAGCAGGCGTCACTTTAAAAGCAGAGTTGCCTTCAGAGTCGGAAAAGAAAGGCTATAATCCAATGGACAATTCTTCGCTTGAATCATTCAGTCTAACAGACATAGGATGGCGAGGATGCTTTGATGCGAAAATTGGATTTGAGCATACAGTAAAGATTTTAAAAGATTTAGTAATAAATAAATGATGCCGAGTCATTAGTGGGGAGGAAAGCAACTGGTGAAGATTTACTACATATCCGAAAGAAGAGAAAAAAGAAATACGGCGGGCGCAAAGGCACCTGCTGATATTTCCGCCATTTGCAAGAGTCTCGGATATCAAGAATTCATGATGCCTCGTTTTCCGAGCGGGAAGAACAAGATTTATCAGAAAGCGTGGCTATTCCTTGAGGGAACATATAACTGGGTAAGGCTGAAGAATACGATAGAAGATGAAAGTGTTGTAATCTACCAGCATCCGATGTACGGGAACCGATTGATGGAAAAGATGATCCCGATGATCCAGAGAAAAAAGCATGCAAAGTTTGTGGCAGTGATTCATGACCTTGAATCATTGCGTGGGGGGATTGTGGGTGTGATCCAACGATCAACCAAAACAAATGAAATCGCTGATAATTCGCTGCTTAAGAAATTTGATGCTATCATTTGCCACAACGAACACATGAGGAAGTATCTGATTGGACAGGGCTTTATACCGGAAAAACTGTTTAATCTTGAGATTTTTGATTATCTTAGTAAAGAGAGGCGTGTGCAGCCTGAAAATAGTGAAACGCCATCTATCGCGGTTGCGGGAAATCTCGCAATAGGAAAATGTGCCTACATTTATAATATTTTTGAAAAAGGAAATAATCCAGGTCTTACTGTTCACTTGTATGGTATCAATTTTCAGGAGGATAGAGCAAATCATAACATGATCTATCATGGATCGTTTAAACCAGAAGAATTGCCGGGGAAACTTGAAGGTCGTTTTGGCCTTGTATGGGATGGTAATTCTGTGGAGACATGTGAAGGAAATACAGGTGAGTACCTGAAATTCAATAACCCGCATAAGACTTCTCTCTATTTATCATCTGGTATGCCGGTGATTGTTTGGAGCCAAGCTGCGATTTCTGATTTTGTGAAGGAGAATGGAGTTGGAATTACTGTGGATAGTCTGGTTGAAATTGAGAACAAGATCAGAAGTATTAGCAGAGATGAATATAAGGACATGTGTGTCAGAACCGATGAAGTCGGTAAAAAGCTGAAGAACGGTTTCTATTTCAAAAAGACACTTATGAACGTATTGATCGATAATAAATGGAGTATTTCTGAATGAATCAAAAGAAAAGCAAAGGTAAAAAAATTCGTATATATGATGTTGCAGAGTATTTTTTTGCTTTTTTGCTTATTTTACAATTTAGGTCTATCTATATTTATTGCGACGAATTCAAATGGGCAACTGGACGCAGTTTAGCGATAGCTATTGTATTAATGGTATTGATTTGTTGCGCATCAAAAAGAAGAATACAGGTTGGTAAGTTGAAGAATCTGGTTAAATTTGCAATATTAGCAACAGCTTTTATTGGTTTTCATTTCGTTATTAGGCACTATGCTCTTGAGCAGACATTGCGTTTTCTGATACTGACAATCAGTGTAGCAACTTATCATTATCTGTGTGGAAATGAAGAGTATAGATATGCACTATTATACAAATATGAAAATCTGATCGTTATAATAGCGGGGATATCCTTATTCTTTTGGATTTTTGGATCAAATTTGGGTGCGTTTCATCCTTCCTCGACGGTATATTCTTCGTGGACGAGCACGGGAACAAATACCGTCAAAGCAGTATCCAATTATCACGGAGTGTATTTTGAAACACAGATTGTCAGATTTGTGGGCCTTTTTCGAATAGTCAGAAATACAGCGATTTTTACAGAAGGTCCGATGTGCAGCTTTCATTTTGCATTGGCACTGATGATAGAACTGTTCTTAAGGCAAAGGACGAATGTGAAAAAAGTGGTTTTCTTATCAGTTGCTGTTGTAACTAATTTCACAACTACAGGAATTATTATTGGATTGCTTGCCATTGCAATAAAGATATTTATGGATAATCGTAAAAGGAGTATATGGGGATATATACGGATCCTAATCTTTCCAGCTATCATAATTGGCGTTATCGTAACGGTTGAATATTTGATACAAAGCCGAATTGGGACCCGGTCAGGTTCGACGAGAATTGATGATTTAGTGGCTGGGTATAAAGCTTGGAAAGAAAGTCCTTTATTTGGCCATGGATATGGAAATGATGGATCTTATCAAAAGTATATGAGTTCTTTCAGAATAGATAACGATGGTTTTTCAAATTCGATCATGCTTATTCTTTCATATGGTGGAGTATATCTGTTGTTGCCGTACCTATATGCGGGTGTTAAATCCATCAGAAATGGCTTGAAGCAAAAAGATTACAAAAATATAGTATTTATGTTGTTGTATGTTTTAATGCTGGCTGTTACTGTTGCGCCGTTTCAGGCACTGACAATTTATTTGTTTATACTTTTTAATGCTTATGCAACACAATTGGTATTTAGTCAGAAAATAAATAGAGGTAGGGATTAATGGCAAAGCAGAAGTCTTTAAAGAAAAACTTTATAATGAATGCCATTCTTACAATGTCAACATTCATTTTCCCATTGATTACTTTTCCTTATGTTTCAAGGATTCTTGGCCCAGTAGGGACTGGAAAAGTATCATTTGCAACTTCAGTAATATCATATTTTTCGATGTTCGCCCAACTTGGTATTCCTACATATGGAATTCGAGCATGTGCAAAGGTTAGGGAAAAAAAGGATAATTTAACCAGAACAGCCCATGAACTACTCATGATTAATCTAATCATGAATATTATTTCCTATACTGTACTGATTCTGACGTTGATATTTGTTCCTCGCTTTCAGGAAGAGAGGCTTTTGTATGTAATAATAAGCACCACCATATTTCTGACATCTATCGGGATGGAGTGGTTATACAAGGCGTTAGAACAGTATACGTATATTACAATTCGTTCCATAATCTTTAAATTCATGGCGCTTGTCGCCATGTTTCTTCTTGTTCACAGGCAAAGTGACTATGTGATTTATGGTGCAATTACTATCTTTGCTTCGTCAGCATCAAATATATTCAACCTGCTAAATGCACATAAGTTTATCGGATTTAGACCAGTCGGAAATTATAATTTGAAACGGCATCTAAAACCGGTGGCAATCTTCTTTGCGATGGCATGTGCCACAACGATCTATACACATCTAGATGTCGTCATGCTTGGATTTATGGCTTCAGATGCAGATGTTGGCTATTATCATGCTGCAGTAAGGATTAAAACAATTCTAGTCAGTATTGTAACCTCTCTTGGAACCGTTCTTCTTCCACGTGCTTCATACTATATACAGCAGGGAAAGATGGAGGAGTTCAAAAGAATCAGTCGGAAAGCTTTGAATTTTGTTTTTCTGTTAGCTACACCGCTTACGGTCTACTTTGTGATTTTTGCGCGCTATGGTGTGTACCTCCTTTCGGGAAAAGAATTTACAGGCGCTATTCTTCCGATGCGGGTGATTATGCCGACGCTCTTGTTAATTGGCATTACGAATATTATGGGAATCCAAATTCTCGTCCCTACCGGAAGAGAGAAGATTGTTCTCTATTCTGAGGTTGCCGGAGCAACAGTTGATGTTATTATCAATGTTCTTTTAATTCCAAGATTTGTTTCTACAGGCACAGCTATTGGAACGTTGGTAGCTGAGTTTATTGTTCTGGTTGTGCAGTACTGGGCTCTGAAGGATGAACTCCGTGAGGTTATCCAGGAGATAAATTATTTACGTATTCTGGTAGGTATCGTTATAGGAAGCACATTATCTTGTTGGGTTATTTTTCTTGAATTGGGAAGCTTTATTACACTTTTGATTTCAGCGGTTCTTTTCTTTGGTGGATATGGCATTTATATGTTGTTGAGAAAAGAAACAATTGTTGTTGAAGCGGTTGAGCAGGTTTTTTCTGGTGTAAAAAGAAAATTTGTTAAAAGGTGAATGAAATGTATGATTACTTAATAGTTGGCTCTGGTCTTTTCGGAGCTGTGTGCGCTCGTCAGTTAACAGATGCTGGCAAGATGGTACTTGTGATTGACAAGCGCCCGAATGTTGCCGGTAATGTATATACCGAGAAAATTGAAGGTATTAACATCCACAGATACGGTGCGCATATCTTTCACACAAACAATAAGGAAGTATGGGACTATGTGAACAGATTTGCTGTTTTCAATCGATTTACAAACTCTCCTGTAGCCAACTTTAAGGGAGAACTGTACTCGCTTCCATTTAATATGTACACTTTCAATAAGATGTGGGGTGTGGTTACGCCGGAGGAAGCTACTGCAAAGATTGAAGAACAGAGAAGAACAGCCGGGATTGAGAATCCGCAGAATTTGGAAGAACAGGCAATCAGCTTGGTTGGCACTGATATCTACGAAAAGCTGGTGAAGGGTTATACACAGAAGCAATGGGGACGTCCATGCAATCAACTTCCTGCATTCATTATTAAGAGATTACCTGTTCGTTTGACCTTCGATAATAACTATTTCAATGCTCTGTACCAAGGGATTCCGGTAGGTGGATATACGAAGATGGTGGAAATGATGCTTGAGGGAATCGATGTCAGGCTGAACTGCGATTACCTCACTCACAGGAAAGAATTGAATCAGTTAGCAAATACCATTATATATACCGGCCCTATCGATGCATATTTCAACTACTGTCTTGGCAATTTGGAATACCGTAGTGTTCACTTTGAAACAGAAATCTTGGACATCCCGAACTTCCAAGGTAATGCCGTTATTAATTACACAGATGCAGAGACTCCATGGACTCGGATCATCGAGCATAAATGGTTTGAGTTTGGCAAAGATGAAGATGGAAACAACCAGCCAAAAACCATCATTAGTCGAGAATACAGTTCCGAATGGGAGGTAGAGGACGAACCGTATTACCCAGTCAATGATGAGCGAAATGGGAAATTGTATGAATCATATAAAGAATTGGCAGACAAAGAATCAAATGTGATTTTCGGCGGGCGACTTGGTGAGTATAAGTATTATGATATGGATCAAGCAATTGCTGTAGCGCTGAAAAAATCTGCTGTGCTATTGAGCAGCCAAAAGTAAGGCGTGGGAGTTATGAAACGGGACGTGAAGAAGTTCAGTTTGTCTCTTCTCAGCAAGTATAGGAATGAGATTTATGGGTTCAGCATCTTGTGGATCATGCTTTTTCATTCCTATCTGTGTGAAATAACGTGGAATTCTGTTTTTCGAGTTATAAAAATTGGAAATATGGGCTGTGAGATATTCTTGTTATTATCAGGTATCAGCTTGTATTTTGCTTTTGCAAAAGTCGATAATCTGCTTCAATTTTATCAGAGAAGGTTAATGCGGGCTTTGATTCCAACATGGTTAATATCTGCAGTATACTGGATTTATGAGTTTGCTTCTGGACAATGCGCTTTCCGTGATTTAATTCTTCGGTTTACCACTCTGAATTTTTGGGTTACTGGTAATCAACAGATTTGGTTCATCTGCCTTATCATACTGTCCTACCTACTTTATCCAATGTTAAACCAGATTATTTTCAGAGATGATAATACCAGAAAACAAATTCTTAGGACGATTGTCATTTGCGTGATTGAGGTCATTACAGTATTAATCATTCGATCAGTTATGCCTGCGCTGTATAGCAATTCCGAAATTGCACTTACAAGAATGCCAGTTTTTACATGTGGCGTATTCTTTGGAAAACATGTATTCGAGAAGAGAGAATTGTCAAAGTGGATTCCGTTACTATCCTTGATCTGTACAGTCATTTCTTTCCTAATCCTGAGTAATGTGTCGATGCCGGGTATTATTCGCAGGTACTTTTATATTTTTGGCGGTGTGCCGTTGACATTTCTGCTTGCGAGAATTTTTGAGATAACCGATAGAATACACCTGAGTGGTATCAATCGTATACTAAGATTTTTTGGCGGGATGACAATTGAACTTTATTTGGTTCATATTATTGTCATCACGTTGTATCGAACTAGTGCATTCGGAATTTATACAGAAGGAAAAAAAAGTTCTTATCTGATTCTGCTTTGTGTTTGTGTAGGCATTGCTTACATTGCAAGTAGAATTGACCGGGTAATATTAAAAAGACTTATGCCTTGATTTTTTGAGTGGTGCGATAACAAGAACCAAATCAACATAAGAAACATAATTCCGTTTTTTCAAGATGTCATGCATTACCTTGTCTTTATCACCCCCCCAACTTGATGCAGAAAGAGTCATCCTTGATCACAATTGTACAGTTTCATTAAAAATCATTCATTAGTTTCGTTGAGAAATTCCAAATTTACGATTAATGGCTAGCCAAACACTTTAGTGGAATGCCAAATAATCGAGATATCTTAAGTGAACGATTGATGAACAGAAAGATAATGAAACTTTCTAGATAAAGCAATGGAGGTATTTTAATGATTTAGGTGATCTGACTGTTTGAAGAAGATGAAGAATCATATAATAACGTTAAAAAAAATGTAACCGTTCAATAATCCGTGCCTGTGAATAATAAAACGTATAGTAATAGAAGTCTTGAGCTTACTGCCATGTGCCTATGTGCTTTCTTCTTGCGCTTTCTGCTTTCTTAATTCTGATGACCAAGAAAGTAGTCTTTCTGATATACCGGCGTTAAAGCCGTGAATATATCTGGGATGTTTTTGAAGAAAATAGTTGATGTGGTCGCACAGTTTCAAACCATTTACCATGCCTGTTTCGATGGTGGAATAGATGACGGCTGAGGCATGGCTCCTTTGATGGTGCCGATCATTACTTAGTTATTTCTTCTGATCGTATTATCCAAGATGATTTTCATTTTCTTTAGAATTAATTGTGATATTTCTGTTCTCTTCTTGGATAATAATACATATCTGGAAAACTGGAGTTTCTTCGTTCTTATCGACAAATGAAGCATTTTATTGATGGGCTGATCAACTTTCTCATACGATTTTTCGAAATGTTCAACAAGAGAGAGATATTAGATTCATGCAGTCCTGCAGATCGCCTCTGTCATGACTACAATGTGCTTTTATAAGCGCTTGAACAGGGAGTGTATTTCATTAATCGGGCTCAAAGTATTGTCCTTGTCCCTTGACTTCCTTATCTCAAGGGAATCATAGGCAATCGATTCAAGATGAAGCTTTTCAATCAAGATCGAATAAGAACGATTACCATCTTGGATCAAAGCGGAACTATTCTTGATATCAGGTGAAACAATCTGATAGGTTCTATTTGTAATTTGTAAAAAAGAATTACAAAACCACATGTGCATGATTCGATTGCTACACAGTGATCTTATCTTAAACATGGAATGTCTACCTTGAATTTAGAAGAAGGTGATAAAATTCTGAATGTAGATAGGTTTATTGTCTGATAAGTGAGTCAAAATGAAGAAGATGAAAGAAAGAGAGTCTGTTTTTTCCAAAATAATGCGTAATGTGCAGATTCTTTCATACTTAATCATTCTACTAAGTACCTGTTTGGTTTTAATATATGTTAGAAATTCTTTTTTTGATGCTATGGAAGCTAAAGCAGATCTTTTTGATTCTTTAATGAAGCTTTTGTCTCCCTTTTTTGGTTTTTTAGCAATCTATAAAATGACACAAAGCAGGCATAATTGCTCTTTTTTTCTTATATTTCTTGTTTTGTTATTTCTATTCACTGCAATATCTACTTATTACTCCTTTTCTCCAGCGGATGCTTTTAGCGGCATACAGGGATGGCGTGTCGGCGGATATGCGATTTGCTGCTTGATACTAATGGTTTTTTCTTTAAAGAATGTAGAACAGCTTGATTGGAAATGGCTTTTTCCTTTTTTTATTGTTTGTTTATTCGAGTTTGCACTGGTTATTCTTGAATCAATGGGATTGGATTTATTTTCAATGAAAACATCGTTGGAAAAAAGTGCCAGGTTTGCCTATTTTGGGACATTGGGCAACAGCAACTGGAATGTCGGTTTTTTTAGTTTGGTGGTTCCTTTCTTTGTATGCAGATACATCGGCGAGAAGAATGCGTATCTTAAATGTTTTTACTTTATAACCGGTTTATGCGGAATCATCGCTTCGATTTTAAATGGGGCTGATGGCATATACCTTGCTTATGCCTTGTGCATTCCGTTTATGCTTCCTTTTATACTTGATAATCTTGTTTCAATCAGAGACGCCTTGTTTCTGGGGATATCGGTTCTGCTGGGGCTGTTGCTGACCTGGAATATGCCTCAGTTCACATCTTTTTTTAGATACTATGACAGTATCGGAAAGCTTTTCTTCAATGATTCTCTTTTATTAGCTTTCATCATTCTATTCATAATTGTTTTGTTGGTGAGTTATCGTTTAGAAGAAGATACTTATTTGAAATATAGAAAAAAAATAATTACAATTTTTATTTCGTTATTCTGTGTTTTAGAAGTAGGATCTTTATTGTTTGCTTCGCATTACCGGGGTGACAGTTTTGATAGTTACAGGTTTGAATTATGGAGACTGTCTTTAAAACAGTTTAAAGAGTTTTCTTTATTCAATAAGTTTTTTGGGCTTGGTCCCGAGCTGACGAGGAATATTTATGCCAGATTATTTTCTAAATATGGTGTAATATTCAACGCTTCGCATAGTGAGCCGATACAGTTGTTGGTTACGTTAGGGGCGAGTGGTTTGTTTGCGTGGCTAGGGTTATGGACTTGCTTATTTGTTTCTTATTTCAAGAAGAAAATATTTGAAAGAGAAGAACTTCTTGGCTTTTATGTTGGCCTTATTGCGTATTTCGGTCAGAGCTTTGTCAATTCTGCTACGATACCGAATTTGATGATTTTAGTGATATTTGTAACAATGGGATACCGTTCAAAATAGTTTGTTGCAAAAAAATGTCAGATTTCTTATCGGTATATGTCATAACGGATGGTACAATATAAATAGTTTTATATAGGATATATAAATAAAAAGAGGTCAGTTTATGAAGAAAAATCTAGTGTTTATTTTGTCTTTAGTTCTTCTGATTACATCTCTTTTTTCTTTTGCTCCTTATCGTTTAAGAGCAGAAGAAAATGATGGACAGGAAGAGACTACGGAGGTTTCTGAACCGCAAAGTGTTGAAGACACAACGGAAGATGCGTTAGAAGTAACTGAGCAAGAAACCTCAGATCTTTTATCTTCAAACGGGGAAGAAGATCGCTATCTCACGATCTCACAGAATCCTTCTGGAGATATCATCATTAGGTTCAAAGATCAGAGCCTCGTTAATGAGGTCTATTCCGACTTTGTGAATTTGCATATGGGCAATACCTCTTATAGCATCGGCAAGAGCGGTATAGGCAACAGCAGTTATTACTATATATTGACTGATGAAAATGGCACATATTATTCGATTCCGATGAGCTCATTGAGGAATATGAATCTACCTAGCGGGGACGTTTTTGTTTCGATGTATTTCAATCAAACTGATGGAGATAGTGTTTACGAATACAGCAATACGATCAGTATAAATGGAGTCGATCTAAAGACTGAGACCGCCAGCATAGAAGAGACAAGTTTGGACGGGGAAATGGGTTTAGCGATTTATGCCGATTCATACTATCTTGATGCCTTATGTACGATGAGCTCATTCAATGATGAAAATGGGAATGCAGTAAACGGCGGCAGAGTGTCGATTAACAATCACGTATTTCAGAATTATCACTATGATTATAATGATGATTTGCAGTTAATCCGTAAACCGGATTGTGTTTGGATCAGCGAAAAGCAGGTCAAGAGCATGGGACTAGCCAATACTGATGATGGTTTGAGTGTTTCTTTTTATGCACCGGGATATACAGACATTAATACAACATTGTCTTCTCTTTCGATAGGTACTATTAGTATTCAAGTCGATTTTGAAGTCACCCAAAACGAAAATGGTGATATCATCATTACCTCAGATAATAAAGATTGGTTAAGAGCTTTGACTATACCTCATTCATCATATGGCCAGGGTTCCAGCATAAGCCTTTCAGGCAATGGCGGTTATTGGTATTTTGATAATAGTTCATATACCAATTATGAGAGGTACTCGATGGTATACGATGAATATAACGAATGCATCTATATACCGTATGATATGGTCATCGATAATGGAGTACTCGAGGGTGCTGTATGTAATAATATCAATATAAATGCTTATGGCTATACGAGCGTCAGCAAAGACTCAAGTCAAGGTTTTTCTTTAACGATAAATAAAGGCGTTGTTCCTGCCCCGGCAGATATTACCGTAAGTGAAGCGGAAAATGGCGATATCATCATTCAATCAAGCGATACGAATTGGCTGAGCTCTCTTGCTTGCGTCAATCAAAACACGTATTATGCAAGATCCAGCGTGTTTTTGAATGATGAAGAGGGGGCAGAGCATTATTCTTCTTTCAGAAATGACAGGTATGATGATGCTTTGCAGTTTACAGGAATTTCAGTCATATTATCAAACGAATATCTTTTGAACAGGAATATTGTAAACGGCAATCATAAGATCTATTTCGATGTTCGCGGATATGAACAAAGTCAGGAATATGATATTTTACTCACTCACGCAAAGAAGCTGGCACCTAGCGATGTCACTTTGACGGCCGAAATAGATAAGATCATCATCTCTTCTCAAGATACGGATTGGATCTCGGCTATTTTTGATAACCAAAATACAGTTGCGTATCCAAATGCATCTTATATCAGTATTTACACTTCTGATATAAATAATGGTTCTTATCTGTTTGGCGCATTGAATAATGAAGAGAATAAAGATGAAATTGCGATCTCAGATGATGGCAAATCTTTGATTATTGATAAAGATGTAATCTATAAAAAGAAAGTCATGTCTGCTAATTACACAGTCAATATCATAGCTAAAGGATATATGCCTTATAGATATAAGACTGGTTTTGCGGTCACTACGACAGTCAAGTCGATTCCGGAGGACATCAAGATCTCTTACAATCCAGAAATAGGTCTTGTTGTTTCTTCGACAGATACAAGTTGGATCGATGGTATTTATTCTGAAAGCGGGGTAGATGATACTGCCTTCATCAAAATGAAACGCTTTAATCCAAGCTTGAAGAAAGATTACGATTATTCCTATTATGCCGGAACAGAGTATATCCAACGTGATGGAAACACCGTATATATCCCGATCGAATATATCTCCGGCTATACGATTCAGAACAATTACTATGTAACAGTAGGATCCTATGGCTATGAAGACTACATCAGCCCTCAGGTCTACATCGGTGATGTTGATGATGTGCCATATGATCTGCGAATAAAGCAAGAAGATAATGATGTGATGGTCTTTACGGGAACACAGAAATATCTGAATGGATTAATGGGTGACAATGGCTCGATCACATTCTATATTCCGTCACAAGAAGGCAATTTTGATATCAAATATGCGACCGGAGATGCCAGCGCTGCTACGCTTTATGCAACAGGCAATGCTCCTAGCAGCGCATTGAAAGCTGTATTCAACTCCAGTGAATATACTTATGATCAAACGTTAAACTGCATCGTTATCGATGCCGATACATTGCAAGATAAGGGCATTTCTGCTGGAAATTACGAAATTCTGTTTGAATCTGAAGGCTACTGTAAAGGTACGCTCCACGCCAATCTCACCTGGTCTGATGTTCCGCAGGATCGTGTAGTGATCACCTTTGATGCCAATGGCGGCACACTGATCGCCGACAACGCTTCATCCAGAGTTGTCCGCACCCAGATCGGTGAAAGCGTCCAGCTTCCTTTGACAGTCAAGGAAAACAGTAAGTTCCTCGGCTGGTATGACGGCGAAACAAAGATCGAAGATTCCTATTACTATACCGCTTCAAAGACCGTCACTCTGAAGGCCGGATGGGAAGCCCTGAACGATCCTGTCAGTATTCTTTTGGAAACCGACGGCGGCAAGCTCGGTCAGGAACCGACCGGCCCTGAAGTGCTGACGATCTATGTTGAAAGAGGCGACAGACTCCCTGATGAATATTTCTATGCGACAAAGGACGGCTGTGACTTTATCGGCTGGTTCTTCGACGCTTCCTACAGAAATATCGTTCCGCTTGACTATACCTTTGACAGCGACAGCTACATCTGTGCCCGCCACTATCCATATGCCGATATGCTCAATCTGAGACTGGAAGGCAACGGCGGCATCTTTGAATGGATGGATGGGGAAAAGAGATATTCTTATTCTGAAACCAGGATTGTCCCGGGCGAATCCATCGACTATTCCAAACTCTATGATCCTTGGTTCAATGCCTATCCGACCCTGGAAGGCTACACCCTGGAAGGCTGGAAGGATTCTGGTGGAACTGTTCACACCTTCGATGAGCCGGTCTATGAAGACACCACCTATTACGCTTCCTGGTACAAGCCGGAAACGATCACCAATAAAGACAATGAGGAAGTCGAAGCGATCGTCGTCTATGACGATACCGCTGCCGGCACTATTGTAAACAACGATTCGCAAGAGGAAGTCAAGATCGTCAACACCTCGACCGGTTCTGTCATTATCCCGTCCGGATCCTCACAAGAGATCCCTGAGACCAACAACGGCTTAGGAGCGACGACGAAAACCGAACTGTACAACGTCGTGGATGTCGATACCAATGTGCCGACTTCCATCTCGCTTGTCGTCGATGATTCTGACGCTGCAGTAAGTACAGACGACCAGCAGACCGTCAAGGATGCCCTGGACGATGAGCACAACAAGGAAGAAGTCTTATACTTCGATGCGGAACTGGTCAAGAATGAAAACGGAAACGAGACCACTCCGCAGCCTAAGGCCCCGGTCACCATCACGATTGAACTGCCTTCATCATTGCTCAACATCGATGAAAACGTGATCCGTGTCTTTGAGATCGTCCATGTCAAGCAGGACGGAAGCACCGAGACCCTGCCTGCGACCTTAAACGGCAGCCAGCTGTCCTTCACGACCGGCTCGTTCTCGCCGTTTGCCGTCGTATACAAGGACAAGGAAAAGGAAAGCGCCACCATCACCCTGCGTGCCGGTGCGATCTCCCTAAAGGGACAGATCGGTGTGGACTTCAAGCTGGATATCCCTGATGAACTGCTCAATGATGATACAAAGATCATCATCACCAATACCCATCAGTCTCC
>Ga0256405_10005204_pt1 | contig 22964 bp, 15 predicted proteins | sample RumenRJG_02DNA_FD_189096 | JGI IMG/M metagenome (GOLD analysis project Ga0256405, IMG submission 189096) | Bovine rumen microbial communities from Lethbridge, Alberta, Canada - RJG_02 | ecosystem: Host-associated > Mammals > Digestive system > Stomach > Rumen | place: Canada: Alberta... | reverse complement strand
ACTATACGGTCCACCACCTCGGCGGGGCGACCCGCTTCACCGTCAACCAGAAAATGGGCGGCGGGACATGGATCTATCTCGGCACCTTTGAATTCGAAGGAGAAGGCGGAGTCAGCCTGACCAACCGGGGCGAGCCCGGCACGGTCGTCACGGCGGACGCTGTCCGCTTCGGCGGCGGCATGGGCAAGATCGCCCGCGGCCAGTCCGACGAACCCGTGGAGACCTGGACCACCTCCGGCGTCCCGGCCTACATGGAAGGCGCCCTGTACGCCATGCAATGGGCCGGCGTCGACTCGACCATCCTGACGGCGCATCCCGACGACTATACCAATGATTTCGCGGACCGCGGTCCCTGGGTCGGCATGATGGCCGGCGGGTCCCGGGTCAACCCGAAAGAAGAGGGCAAAGGCATTCCCTTCGACCTCTCGCTCGCCTTCCACTCCGATGCCGGCGTGACCCCGGACGACTCGATCGTCGGCACCCTGGCCATCTACACCCTCCTGGCCGACAACAAGCAGGAACTCCCGGACGGCGAAGACCGCCTCTCCTGCCGCCAGTACGCGGATTTCGTCCAGACCCAGGTCGTACAGGACCTGCGGGCCGGCTTCGAGCCGGAATGGACCCGCCGCCACCTCTGGGATCGTTCCTACAGCGAATCGCGCACCCCGGCCGTTCCGGCCATGATCCTGGAACTGCTGGCCCACCAGAACTTCGCGGACATGAAATACGGCCTCGACCCGTCCTTCCGCTTTACGGTCTGCCGCGCCGTCTACAAGGGGATGCTCAAGTTCCTGGCCGACCGCTACGGCTTCCATTACGCCGTCCAGCCGCTGCCGGTCAGGGCGTTCAGCGCGACCTTCGGCGACGGGTTCACGGCCCGGCTCCGCTGGAAACCCACCGACGACCCGCTGGAGAAGACCGCCGAACCGGAGGGATACATCCTTTACACCCGGATTGACGGCGGTGCCTTCGACCGGGGCGTCATCCTGAAAGACACCTCCCTGGAAGACGGTTTCGTCACGACAGAGGTCTCCCTCAGCCCGGACCACCTCTACAGCTTCAAGATCGAAGCCTACAACGAAGGTGGCCGCAGTTTCCCCTCCGAGATCCTCTCCGTCGGCATGCCTTCGGTGACGCAGAAAAACCGTACCGTCCTGGTCGTCAACAACTTCACCCGCGTCTCCGGACCGACCTGGTTCGATACGCCGACCTACGCCGGCTTTGACCTGAAACTCGATGGGGGCGTCCCGCTGGGCAAGGACATCAGCTACATCGGCGAACAGTACCAGTTCCGCCGCGACCTGGCCTGGATCGACGATGACAATCCGGGGTTCGGCGGCACGTTCACCAATGAAGCCGGCCGCCAGGCTGCCGGCAATACTTTCGACTACCCCGCCGTCCATGGGAAAGCCCTCATGGATGCGGGCTACCGTTTCTGTTCCATGGGCGCGGACGCCTTCGCCGAACTCCCGGCGGACGGCATCTGGGCGGTCGACCTGATCTGCGGCAAGCAGGTCAGCGTCCCCTCCGGCCGGCCCGGCGCCGCGGCCGACCGCTTCCAGGTCTTCCCGGAGCCGCTGCAGCAGGCCCTGCGCCGTTTCACGGCCGGCGGCGGCCATGTCTTCGCCTCCGGCGCCCACATCGGCACGGACCTCTGGGACCATGTCTATCCGGGCACGGATCCCTCCTGGCAGCCCGCGGCGCAAACCTTCGCCCAGGAAGTGCTGGGCTACCGGTGGCTCACGAACTACGCCTCCCGCACCGCCCAGGTCTGGAGCATGAAAAGTCCCCGGATGGACGTCAGCGGCCTTCCCGAAATGGCCTTCCGCCATGTTCCCAACGAGGCCGTCTACCACGTCGAGACCCCGGACGGGATCGTCCCGGCCGATGACAAGGGCTCGACCATCCTCCGTTACCGCGACACCAACATCTCCGCAGGCATCTGCTACGAAGGGAAAGGCTATCGGACCGTCGTCCTGGGCTTCCCCCTCGAGACCCTGTCGGACCCGAACCACATAAAAGAAACCCTGGCTGCAGCGCTGGCGTTCTTCCTCCGGCAGCCGTAAGCAAACCAAAAACACTATGACTGAACGACAAGCGGAACTCATCGGGCTCATCCGGAAAGAAGTCAAGCCCGCCCTCGGCTGCACGGAACCGATCGCCGTCGCACTGGCGGTCGCCAAAGCCGTCGAAATCATCTCAGAGAACTGCTCCGGCTGTGCGGAATGCCCCCTGTGGCGGCAGACGGCCGATTTCACCATCGAGGTCGCCGTCAGCGGCAACATCCTAAAGAACGGCATGGGCGTCGGCATCCCGGGCACCGGCATGGTCGGCCTGCCCATCGCGGCCGCCCTCGGCGCCGTCTGCGGCGAATCCGCCCTCGGCCTGGAAGTCCTGCACGGACTCACCGACGGGGCCATCGCCCGGGCCAAGGAACTCGTCGCCGCCAAGAAAGTCAGCATCACCCTGGCGGATACCTCCCGCCTGCTCTATGTCAAGGCGACCGTCTCCCTCGGCCACGGCCTGCAGGCCAGCGCCGTCGTCAATCCGCACGCCTCCGCCGTCATCGAAGACGACCATGACAAGATCGTCGAAACCTCCTTTGCCGACAAGATCCTCATGACCTCCGAATCCGGCGCCGCCACCAAGGACCGGACCACCCGCGACTACGGACTGACCGTCCGGGAGATCTACGATTTCGCCTGCACGGCCGATCCGCAGGACATCGCCTTCATCCTGGAAGACCGCACCCTCAACCTCGCCCTCGCCGAGGAAGGCCTCCGCGGCGACTACGGTCTGAAAGTCGGCAAGGCGATCCGGGAGAACCAGATGGAAGTCTTCGGGGATGATTTCATGAGTTACGCCATGGGCATGACCGCCGCGGCCTCCGACGCCCGCATGGCCGGCTGCACCCTGCCCGCCATGAGCAACAGCGGCAGCGGCAACCAGGGCATCACCGTCAGCATGCCGGTGATCGCCTACGCCCTGAAATACGGCGTCGGGGACGTGGAACTCTCCCGCGCCCTGATCCTCAGCAACCTGGTCGCCATCCACATCAAGGGCTACCTCGGCAAACTGTCCGCCCTGTGCGGCTGCGTCATCGCCTCGACCGGATCCGCCTGCGGCATCGTATACCTGCAGGGCGGCAACTACGAGCAGGTCTGCGCCGCCATCAAGAACATGGTCGGCAACATCACCGGCATGGTCTGCGACGGGGCGAAGGTCGGCTGCGCAATGAAAGTCGCCTCCGGCGTCAGCAGCGCCATCCAGTCCGCCGTGCTCGCCCTCCGCGGCACCTGTGTCAGTTCCACGGACGGCATCATTGAGGACGATATCGAAAAGACGATCCGGAACCTGGGAGAAATCGGTTCCAAGGGCATGCAGACGACCGACCGCATGATCCTCGACATCATGTTGTGCAAGTAGGTCTTAACGACCTGCTTGCAGGATGGTGCCCATCTCCGGAAAAAAAAGAACCCCGAAAGTGCCGTGCTTCCGGGGTTTCTAATTTTAGAATGATATCTTCTGCTCAGAGCCGTCGTAGGTGACGGCCTGGCCGGCGGCCTCCGGATCGAAGGCCTTCGGATGGTCCGGATCGATGACCACGACCGTGAAGGTCCGCTGCGCCAGCATGCCCGGGAAAGAGCCCGTGCGCGCCCCGAGGGTCAGGGTGCGGGAAGCATCGTCCCAATGCATCGGGATGCAGGCGAAGGCCCCCTTCTCATAAGCGTAGGTCAGACCGTCATCCTCATACAGGTTGAAATCCGCGTCGCGGCCGGCGTAGACGTGCAGCCGGATGTTCTCCGCCGCCTTCTCGTCGGACCACTGCATCTCGGGACCGGTCGGCACGATGGAGCCGGCACGGACATACAGCGGCATCCGCTCGTACGGAGCGGCGACCGTCATGCGCACGCCGCCGTCCAGGTAGGAACCCGTATAGAAGTCATACCAGCCGGCGCCTTCCGGGAAGTAGACCTCCCGGCTGCGGGCACCGTATTCATAGACCGGGCACGGCATGAACGCCGGACCGAACATCCACTGGGTATCGAGGTTGCGGACATTCGGATCCTCCGGGAAGTCCATCGGAAGACCGCGCATCAGCGTATAGTCGTCGAAATGCAGCGCCGCCGTCAGGGAATACAGGTACGGCATCAGCCGATAACGCAACTTCATGTAATACAGGATGCTGTTGTAGGCCGGAGAGCCTTCCTCCGCGATGTTGTAAAGTTCCCGGTTGGGCGACTGGCCATGGGCGCGGAACAGCGGCACGAAGGCGCCGAACTGGTGCCAGCGCGTCTGGAGTTCCTGCCACTCGTCCCGTCCGGCAGGGCTGTAGAACTTGGACATGACCGTAAATCCGCCGATGTCCATGCCCCAGAACGGGATGCCGCTCATCGAATAGTTCAGACCGGCGGACATCTGGATCCGCATGTCCTCCCAGGACGTGCCGATGTCGCCGCTCCAGGTCGCAGTCGAATACCGCTGCAGGCCGGCGAAGCCGTTGCGCGTCAGCAGGAAGACCCGCTTGTCCGGATCGACGCCGCGCTGGCCGTTGTAGATCGCATCCGCGTTGACGAGCGCATAGGCGTTGAAATACTCCGTCGAAGAACCCAGGGCATTCGGGGTCAGCAGCCACTTGAAATAATCCCACGGCAGGCAGTCCCGCAGGTTCGGCTCGCTGGCATCCATCCACCAGGCGTCGATCTTGCGGCCGTAGCGGCTGTACAGGGTCTCGTCCATCTGGCGCCAGAACATCTTCCGGCCGCCCTCGGCATACGCATCATAGAAACTCTGGTAATGGTTCAGCCAGTCCTTCAGGGAATCCTGTTCCGCATGGAGGTAGACATAGCCCGCGTCCTTGAGTTCCTTGTAATGCTCCGTATTGGTGTAGAACTTCGGCCAGACGCTGATCATGAAGCGGCCGTGCATGGCATGGACGTCGTCCAGCATCTTCTCCGGATCCGGATAACGGGTCTTGTCGAACTCGTGGCTGCCCCACTGGTCGGGCTCCCAATACTGCCAGTCCTGGACGATGTTGTCGACCGGAATGCCGCGGCGGCGCAATTCCGCCAGCGCCCCGACCAGTTCGTCCTGGGTCGCATAATGCTCCCGGCTCTGCCAGAAGCCCAGGGACCATTTCGGCATGACCGGCGCCTTGCCCGTCAGGGTGCGGTAGCCATGGATCACGTCGTCATAATCCTCGCCCGCAATGAAATAGAAATCCTCCTGCGGTTCGAATTCCGACCAGAAGGTCGTCATCTGCTCCTCCTCGGGCGTCCGGTGGTCCGCCACGCGGAGACCCAGGTAGGAGGTCCCGCCGTCCGGCTCCCACTCAATGCGGATCGGCGTCTTCTCCCCCGCTTTCAGGGTCGCCGTATACTTGTAACTGTTCGGATTCCAGGCAGCCCGCCAACGGCGGGACATCTTCTCTTCCCCGCCGATCTCCGTGCGCTGGAAACCTGCATAATACTGGGTGAAATGGTAGTCGCCGTCCACCGGTGCCTCGATGTAGCCTTCATAGACGACGGTCGCGCCCTGCAGCGGGACCCTCGGCAGGTTGCGGACGGCCCACTCATTCTCGAAGAAGAGGCTGTCTTCCCGCCGGACCAGCGGCTCGACCGGCTGTTCGGAACGCCAGCGGTTCCGGCCCGGGGTATAGGTACCGGTCAGCGCACCTTCCACGCCGTCCTTGTCATAGAGTTTGAAAACTTCGCCCAACTGGCGGTACGGTTCCGGATTGCCCCAGCGGCTCCAGGAATAGGCATCGAAGAGCAGGCCGTAGCCGCGGGTCGAGACCACGAACGGCACGCTGACCTTGGTATTGTACTGGTAGAGTTCCTCGCTCCTGCCCTTGTGGTCGAATTCGCCCGACTGCTGCTGGCCCAGACCGTAGAACGACTCGTCGTCGCCGCCCACCCCGTACTGGATGCACGTGGACCAGCCCTTCTTGCCTTCCACCTCAACCGGGGTGAAACGGATCTGTCCGTCGCCCTGCAGGAGCTGTCCCTGGCCGTCATAATGCCAGAGCGAACCGTCGGCCCGCACCTCGACGGCACAAGCTGCCGTCTTGACGCAGACGCCCTCCGCGGTCTCGACGACCTCGAAATCCTTGCAGGCCGCCTGCGGCACGATGACCAGGCTGCTGCGGTCATGGAATTTCCCGTCCGGGGTCGCACTGACCCGGATCAACTTGTCTCCCAGTACCTGGAGACGGACCTTGACCGCGCCATTCTCAGCGGGCTGGGCCACCTTGACGGTCACTTCATTGCCACGGACCTTGTACGCTTTCTGGCCGCACCCGGCCAGCAGCGTCAGCGACAGGACCGCCAGCAAAGCTGCGGCTTGTTTTACCTTGATTTGTAACATGTTTATATTCATTTAATTACAAATATCCTCCGCGCAATATTGCGCAATGGACTCTTACAAACTACTCTGTCTGAATGCTTTTACGAATCCGGACTTCCATGGAGCCCGATGCGGTCCGGCTACCAATTGTCCGTCCGGAAAGGGAACAGCGGCAGGCCGAGGCCGTTGCCGTAATTGCCCGGCGCGAAATTCCGATAGGCATACCGCACCGCCACCGGATGCGGGACCTCGGGCGACGACACGAAGAACTGCCCGCGGTTGTGGTCGGCGACAGCCGGATGGAAGACCCGGTCCTCGCCCGCGACCTCGAATCCCCGGATGTCCCACATCCGGTTCGTACCGCCGTCCATGTGGTCGAAGGTCATGAACACCTTGTCCCCTTCGATGCGCATGGACTTGAAGGTCGGGGACACCGCCGGGAACCAGTCCTGGCCATAGGTCCGGTTGAGCGTCAGCATCGCCAGCCGCTCGCCCACCTTGCGTTTCTGGCTCGGATGGATCTGGTTGACCTCATGGGGATAGACGCAGTCGTCGGTGCAGATCACCGCACTGTTCGGAATCGCCTCTGCCGCATGCTGCTGCTCCTCGCGGAACCGCGCGACCCAGTCGCCGTCCGGGGTCTCCCCCATCTCGCCGCCCCAGGGGCAGATCTGCACGAAATGGAACGGGATCTCGCCCAGGCCGAAGGCATCGCGCCACTGGCGCACCAGCAGGGCAAGCCGCTCGGTATACTGTCCCTGCGGATTGCCGACATTGGAACAGCCCTGGTAGAAGATGATTCCCTTGACTGTATATTTCTGGATGGGATGGAAGGTGCCGTTGCCCCAGACCAGCGGACGGTGGTAGTCCCACTGGCTGTATTTCTCCACGATCGCCTTTTCTTCCAGCGGTTCGTCCGTATGGGCGGCCAGGTTCTCCCGGCTCAGCCAGCTCTCGACGCGCGTACCGCCCTTGTTGGCCTCGATCATGCCCACCGGCACGCCCAGCTGGCGGCTCAGCATCCGGGCGAAGAAATACCCGGTCGCACTGGCCCAGCTGACGGTCTGGCGGTTGATGACCGACCAGTGGCAGTCCGCATCTTCCAGCGGCGTCATGCTCATCACGGACGGGATCTTGGCGTACCGGACTGCCGGCGGATCGACGGCGTCGGCAAGGGTCTCGAGATACCCTTCGACCGGACAGGTGTCGAAACCGCGCACGGGCATCTCCATGTTGCTCTGCCCGGCGGCGACCCAGACCTCGCCGATCAGGATGTCCCCGACCGTCACCTTCTCGCCGTCGTCGAAGGTCAGGGTCTGCGGCTCGAAAGTCGCGGCCGGCGTCGGCACCATGACCTCCCAGCGGCCGTCCCGCCCGACCTGCGTGCGGAACGCATCCTGCGTCCAGGAGGCGGTGACCCGCACGGTCTTTCCGGGATCGCCGGTGCCCCAGAGCCGGACCGTGGCCTGCTGCTGCAGGACCATATGGTCAGACACCAGGTGGTGCGGTACAACTTTGGCGGACAAGGCGAACGGAAGCAACAGACAAGCCAGCCCGAAGAGGGTCTTTAATTTCATGATTATGCGGTTTTGTCTTTCAAAGATAGCGAATATGGCGGCGAATACCAACAAGTTGGGATTCTTTTTACGGAAGAGATTACGTAACTTTGTGCCAGCAGATTGCAAGGAACATGGAAACCGATCCGATTCTCCACCTGATGGAGCACCATGGCGTCAAGCCGACCGCCAACCGGCTGATGATCGCCCGCGCCCTCGCGGCGGCGGGCCGTCCCCTGTCAATGTCCGAACTGGAAGGCGCCCTGGAGACCATCGACAAGTCCGTCATTTCCAGGACACTGGCCGTTTTCCGGGACCAGCACCTCGTCCATGTCATCGAGGACGGCGGCGAAAGCATCCGCTATGAACTCTGCCACAGCCACCACGACGACCGCGACGACGACACCCATGTCCATTTCCACTGCGAAGTCTGCGGCCGCACGTTCTGCCTCGAAGACGTGCCCGTCCCGCCGGTGGACGTACCCGAGGGATTCCAGCCCCGCGCCGCGACCCACCTGATCAAGGGAATCTGCCCCGACTGCAACCGGTAATTCCGGTTTTTTTCGTATCTTGGCGGCTGTTTATGAAACGGTTCCCGGTCCTCTTGTGCTGTCTCCTCTGCGGACTCCGCCTCAGCGCGGCGCCCGCACCGCCGGTCCCGCCGGCCGACTCCACCTTCCTGCAGCGGGCCACCCGTTTCGTCACCCGCCTGAGCGACCGGATCATGGCGCTTCCCCCCGTCCAATTCTTCCAGGCCCGGGACACGAGCTATTACTCCCAGCCGGACGGCAACTGGACCGCCCGCATCCGGAGCAACCTTTCCGGCAACCGGATCCGCGCCGCCGGCAGCGACGGACAAGCCGGCTTCAAGACCGTCCTCAGCGATCCGGCCAGCCTGAGCCACACCGTCGGCCTTTCCTACAAAGGCTTCTCCCTCAGCCACACCGTCAGCCCCTGGCGGAGAGAAAGCCATGACATCAAATACGATTTCAGCGCGTACAGCAACATGCTGGGCGTCAACCTGACCTACCGGACCATCTCCTCGTACCGGGGCTACACCGAATCCGGCGGCCAGCGGATTGCGGACATCACGGGAGAAGGGGCGTCCCGGCACCTGTTCGCCGTCAATGCCTTCGGCATCCTCAATTACCGCCGGTTCTCCTTCCCCGCCACCTTCAACCAGTCCTACATCCAGCACAAAAGCGCCGGAAGCCTGATCGCCGGCCTCTCCTACGGCAACGACCAGACCGAAATCCCTGCCGTCGGCGAGAGTCCGCTGATCCATGTCGACTCCCGCATCGTCTCCGCAGGCGCCGGCTACGGCTATACCTTCGTGCCGCACCGCTTCGGCTGGCAGGTCATGGTCGTCGCCCTGCCGAAGGTCATCTTCTACAACAGCCAGCGCCTCCGTTCCCGGCCCGCCCGGGGCGAAGACATCCCGGACCGGGAAAGCGACATCCGGCTCTTCCTGCGCCATCCGGAATTCGACTTCAGCGCCCAGCTTGCCGCCGTCAAATGGTTTTACGACCGGTATTTCATCGGCTTCTCCGCGACCCTGGACGGCTACAGCATCCACATCGACGGCTACCGGCTGACACAGTCCCGCTGGGAAACGAACCTCACCCTCGGCGCACGGTTCTGAAAAAAAGGCTGGCCCGGTCGGGTCAGCCCTTTTATAAGAGGATCAGTCAATCCTAGTTCTGCAGCGGGGTACCACCCACCGGCTTCGCCGTGACAGGAGCCTGGACGCTGGTCACCGGCTTGACCGGAGCAGCGGCCGGACGGACACCGGCGACATTGCCGGCGAGCTTGTCGAAATCGCCGTCGGACAGCATCTTGCAATTGCCGTCGAACTTGGCGCCCAGCTCAACCACGAGGCGACGGACGTTCAGGTCGCCGTCGACAACGCAGCCTTCCTTCAGGGAAAGCGTGTCCTTCACATAGAAGCAGCCGGTCATCTTGCCCCAGAAATCCACATTCTCGCAAATGATATCTCCGCTGATGACGGCTTTCTCGCCGACCACGACGCGGCCCTTGGAAATGATCTTGCCCTCAAAAGAGCCATCGATCCTGATGTCATTCGGAGAAGTGATCTCTCCCTTGATGACGGTGCCGGTTGAGATCCTGCTGACCTCATTGACATTTACCGTAGGTTCCATTGTTTTTGCCATATTATATTTGTTTTACTTGTATCATGTGGAGCGCGCGCTTAGACAAGACCTCTGCCGTGGCAGTTCTTGTACTTCTTGCCGCTGCCGCAAGGGCAGGGATCGTTGCGGCCGATCTTCTTGTCCGCCACCACCGGTCCGTTGCTCTTCGGATCGCCGTTGGTCGTCAGTTTGCCCCGGTTGTCCTCCAGCTGGGTCATCCGGCGCGGCTGCGGCACACGGGCCTGCTGCGGCTGTTCGGTACGGGCATACAGGTCGGCGCGGAGGAGGAAGGACAGGACGTCCTTGTTGAGTTTCTCCAGCATCGCGGCGAAGAGGTTGTAGCTCTCGAGCTTGTAGACCACCAGCGGGTCCTTCTGCTCGTAGGCAGCGTTCTGGACGCTCTGGCGGAGGTCGTCCATGTCGCGCAGATGCTGCTTCCAATTGTCATCGATCTGGATGAGGATCAGCGTCTTGCTGAGCACCTTGGCGAGTTCGCGGCCTTCGGTCTCATAGACTTTCTGCAGGTTGACCGGGAAGCCGATGACACGGCGGCCGTCGGTCACCGGGATGCGGATCATCTGGTCGACATAGAGCTGGCCCTGCTTCTCGTAGATGGTCTTGAGGAGCGGCCAGGCCTTGGCGACAAGGTTGTCCATCCTGCGGCGGTAGACCTCGTCCATCTGCTCATACAGCTTCTGGGCGATCTCGGGACGCTTGGCCTTCTCGTAGAAGTCCTCGCCGAAGCCCGGGTCGATGGACAGCTGGGCCATCACATATTCGGAGAAGGCATCGAAAGGCATGCCCTCGGTCTTTTCCGCGATGACATTGGCGGTGTCGAGCATCATGTTCATGACATCGATCTCGATGCGCTCGCCGGAGAGGGCGTTGCGGCGGCGGGAATAGACCGCCTCGCGCTGGTAGTTCATCACGTCATCGTACTCGAGCAGGCGCTTGCGGATGCCGAAGTTGTTCTCTTCGACCTTGCGCTGGGCCTTCTCGATGGAACTGGACAGCATGCTGCTCTCGAGCGCGTCTTCCTCGGTCATGCCGAGCTTGTCGACGACACCCGCGATCCGTTCGGAACCGAACAGGCGCATCAGCTTGTCTTCCAGGGAGACATAGAACGTGGAGGAACCCGGGTCGCCCTGACGGCCGGCACGGCCGCGCAGCTGGCGGTCGACGCGACGGGAGTCATGGCGCTCGGTGCCGATGATCGCCAGGCCGCCGGCGGCCTTGACCTCCGGGGACAGCTTGATATCGGTACCACGGCCCGCCATGTTGGTGGCGATCGTCACGGCGGCGCTCTGGCCGGCCTGAGCGACGATTTCCGCCTCACGGGCGTGCTGCTTGGCGTTCAGCACGTTGTGCTTGATACCACGCATCCGGAGCATGCGGCTCAGCAACTCGGAGGTCTCGACATCGGTCGTACCCACGAGGACCGGACGTCCAGCATTGGTCAGTTCCACGATGCGGTTGATGACCGCGGCATATTTCGCTTTCTTCGTCTTGTAGATCAAGTCGTCCTGGTCGTCACGGATAACCGGGCGGTTCGTCGGGATGACGACGACATCCAGCTTGTAGATCGACCAGAATTCGCCCGCCTCCGTTTCGGCAGTACCCGTCATGCCCGCGAGCTTGTGGTACATGCGGAAGTAGTTCTGCAGGGAAATCGTCGCGAAGGTCTGGGTCGGATCCTCGACCTGGACGTTCTCCTTCGCCTCGACCGCCTGGTGCAGGCCGTCGCTCCAGCGGCGTCCTTCCATGATACGGCCGGTCGACTCGTCGACGATCTTGACCTTGCCTTCCATGATGACATAGTCCACATCCTTCTGGAACATGGCATAGGCCTTCAGGAGCTGGATCATCGTATGCATGCGCTCGCTCTTGATCGAGAAGTCCTCCATGACGGCGTCCTTCTCCTGCTGCCGCTCCGCATCGGAGATGGCCTTGCGCTGGATCTCGGCGATCTTGCTGCCCACATCGGGAAGCACGAAGAAATTCGCATCGCCGGTCGCGTCAGCCAGCAGGTCGAAGCCCTTGTCCGTCAGGTCGACGCTGTGCTGCTGCTCGTTGATCACGAAATACAGCGGGTCGGTCACGACGTGCATCTCGCGCTCGTTGTCCTGCATATAGAAGTTCTCGGACTTCTGCATGATCATCTTGATGCCCGGCTCGCTGAGGTACTTGATCAGCGGCTGGTATTTCGGCAGGCCCTTGTGGCAGCGCAGCAGGAGCTTGCCGCCTTCGGCCTCGTCCTTGTTCGCGATCGCCTTCTTCGCATCGTTGAGCGTCTGGGTGACGAACTGGCGCTGGAGGTTGTAGAGCCGCTCGACATAGGGGCGGAACTCCAGGAACTGGTCGTCGCTCTGGGTCTTCTGGACCGGACCGGAAATGATGAGCGGGGTACGGGCGTCGTCGATGAGGACGGAGTCGACCTCGTCGACGATGGCGTAATGGTGCTTGCGCTGGACCAGGTCGGCCATGCTGATCGCCATGTTGTCACGCAGGTAGTCGAAACCGAATTCATTGTTCGTACCGAAAGTGATGTCGCAGTTGTAAGCCTTGCGGCGGGCGTCGCTGTTCGGTTCGTGCTTGTCGATGCAGTCGACCGACAGGCCGTGGAACATGTACAGCGGTCCCATCCACTCGGAGTCACGCTTGGACAGGTAGTCGTTGACGGTCACGACGTGGACACCCTTGCCCGCGAGGGCGTTCAGGAAGACCGGCAGGGTCGCGACGAGGGTCTTGCCTTCACCGGTCGCCATTTCCGCGATCTTGCCCTGGTGCAGGACGGTACCGCCGATGAGCTGGACGTCGTAATGGATCATGTCCCAGGTCACCTCGTTGCCGCCGGCAATCCAGTGGTTCTGGTAGATGGCGATGTCCTTGCCGCCCTGGACGCCGTCGCCCAGGTCGACTCCGCCGCGGTGCTCGATGCGGACGAAGTCGTGGTCGATGCTGAGTTCACGGTCGAAGTCGGTCGCCGTCACCTCGATCTCCGCATTCTGTGCGAAACGGCGGGCGGTGGACTTCATGATGGAGAACGCCACCGGAAGGATCTCGTCGAGGCATTTCTCGATCGCCTCGTCCTCGTCCTTGACCAGTTTGTCGGACTCGGTCGCGAGTTCTTCCTTCTTCTTGACGGGAATATCTTTCTCGAGCTCCGCCTTGATGTCGGCGATCCGCTGCTCGAACGGGGCCTCGACGGCCCGGATCTTTTCCTTCAGCTCTTCCGTACGGGCACGGAGCTCATCATTGCTCAGTTTATCGATGGCGGGATAGGCGGCCAGGATCTTGTCCAGATACGGGCGCACCTGTTTCATGTCCCTGTCGGCTTTCGAGCCGAATATTTTTTTCAGAATACCTGCAACAGCCATATTTGTGCTTTCAGTTTTCGATTTTAGGGTTTACAACGGCCTTTTCGGGCAATCCGTCCTGCCAAAAAGGCATAATAACCTACAAATATACGGATAATCCCGTATAAATCAAAAACAAGACCAACGAGAAAAAGGCTATTTCCGGAATTTCGACCTGACGGCCGACATGACAGACTGTCGTTCCCACGGGAACATCCCGACACAGAAGACCAGCAGGCAGGACACGACGAAGGTCAGCGCGATCCCCGCCAGGCGCCCTGCAGGGACCATTCCGGCCGGCACCAGCGCACGGTATGCGGCGAAATACAGGCCCATCAGCGACACGACCACCAACGGACGCAGGTACGCTTTCCGCACGAAGGATCCGACCTTGAAATCCAGCAGCCGGTGCAGCAGCCAGAACTCCACGAGGCGGTACAGGACGGAATAGGCGATGTAGATCTGGATGATCGTCACCGGCTCTGCGCCCAGCCGGAACGCCAGCCATCCCAACGGCAGGCAGGCCAGGGACATGGCGCTGTTGACGATCTGGAACCACTTGATCCTTCCGGTCGCCTGCTCCAGCGTCTGGGTCCCGCCCGTAAAGGAGCGCACCAGGGCGCTGGCCATGGTCCACTGGCAGAACAGCAGGGCCCCGTCCGGGACATCCTTGAGCCAGAGGTCCAGCACGAAATCCAGTTCGACCCAGGCGCAGAAGACCAGGACGGTCATCAGCAGGGCGCTGTACCGGGAAATCTTATAGACCAGGTCCAGGGACCGGTTGTGGTTCCCTCCCCCGTAATTCTGCGTGATCTGCGGAGCGGCGGCGCTGGAGATGCGGTTGATCGACATGACGCTGAAGTTCTCCAGTTCATAGGCCACCGCCAGGGCGCCGTTGACGAACGTCCCAAAGAACCAGTTGACAATCAGGTTGCTGCCCTGCGTCCGGCCGATATAGGCCAGGGCGCTGAGGGCCGTCCAGTTGTTGAACCAGAGGATCTCCTTGTAATTCTCCTTCCCCCGCTGGGGATTCCACCGGATGATGGAAGGCCACATCCGGCGGCAGCAGCCGTGGTACAGCAGCAGCGACAGGAAGGTCACCACGCTCATGCAAAGGGCGTAGAAACGCAGGGCGTTGCCCGGCCAGTAGAGCAGGACGATGACCAGTGCCAGCTTGACCAGGTTCGTCCCGATATCGATCAGGGAGGATAGGATGAACTTCTCGAAACTCTCGATCAGGCTCTGGAACGGCAGGTTGATGATGCCCATGCAGGCGACCAGGGTCGAAACCTGGAAGACGAAGACGGCATCCGGGATCTTGCCCGGTTCGACATTGAGGACATGGTGGATATACCAGAGGCCAAACGTCTCCGCAAACAGCAGGATGACCCCCGCCAGGGCGATATGCACGACCATCAGGATGTTGAAGATCCGGTTCGGGTCCCCGTCCGGCTTCCCCATTTCGATGTTGATGAACCGGCGCGTCGTCGTCGACATGGCCGTCGACAGGAAACCCAGCATGGCGATCAGGCCGCCCACGACCTTGTACAGGCCGAAGTCCGAGGCGCCGAGGGCCTGGAGCACGAACCGCGCCGAGACGATGCCGATCAGGATGACGAAGACCATCCTGACGTAGATGATCAGGGTGTTCTTCGCAATCCGCGCATTCTCTTTATGGAAACCTTCAGCCATGCAATGTTTCGTATACATGAATCAGTTCCGCGACGATCCGCTCCTTGTCATGGCGTGCCAGCGCCGCTTCCCGTGCGGCCCCGGCGAGGGCCGCGCACTTGCCGGGATCCCCCGCCAGCGACAGGATGGCGGCGGCCATCGCCTCCGCATCCCCGGCCGGGACCATCAGGCCGGTCACCCCGTCCTCGATCAGGGAAGGCGTTCCGCCGACCCGGCAGGCGACCACCGGTGCCCCGAGGATCTGGGCCTCGCAAATACTGTTCGAACTGTTTTCGATATAGGACGGGTGCACGTAGACGGACCGGTGCCCTTCCCGCGGACGGAGTGCCGTAACGATTCCGTGCCAGTCCGTCACGCCAAGGAACTCCAGCCCCGCCTCTTCTTCCGTGATCCCCACCGACTTTTCAAAAAGTGCGGGAGAGACATTCCCGAAGACATACCAGCGGAATTTCAACCCTTTCTTCCTCAACAGTTTGCCGGTCCTTAAAAGCAGGTCCGTCCCTTTGTACGGAGCCTCGGAAATCGTCGTCACCAGAAGGAGATAGTCCGGCGTAAAAGGATGCTTCGTGTACGCATCCTGATAAGTCTTATAGAAAGGAGGCCGGAGGATTTCACCACCGTGGAAAAGGCGGGCCTGCGGCTGCATCTTCAGGGTTTCGGCCCGGTCCCAGTCCGTACGGACCAGGTAGTTCCGGACCACGGCATGGATCCGCTGCTCCCGGTCGCATTTCCAGCGCCACTGTTTCAAGGTAAAGAGCCGGTGCAGGAAAGCCCCCGGCGCAGGCGGCGTCAGCAGAAAGCGCCATTTCGGAACGGCCGGCGGCAGGTATGCCTGCCGGAAAGGCCCCAGGATGCCCTGGACATGGAGCACGACCGGGATGTCCGTTTTCCCGGCGACCAGGCCGAAGGCATGTTCCGAACCGAAGACTTCGATGACGTCCGGCGCCGCGTCCCGCACGATGTCCGCAAAGGCGTCGACCAGGACAGCTTCTTCTTTCAGCCGCTGCTTGCGGCCCGACAGCAGGAATCGCATCCGGTCCCGGCGGGAAGCCTCGTATCCGTTGTAAATCAAGTAGTAAGTAACGCCGTTCTGTTCCTCCTTCTGCCAGGCGACCTTGCCCCGGCGGCCGTCCGTGCGGGCCAGAGGTCCGGCCGTGGTAAAGGCGACCGACAGGCTGACGCGCCCGGCGATCTCCTCTTCCAGCGAAGCCACCCAGCCGTAGCCGTTGTACTTGCTGCCGGGCGCCGTGTAGCGCGAGGGGGTATTGGCAAACCAGAGGACTCTCATACGCGCTTGTTTTTCAGGGCCAGCGCCTCTTCATAACTGAGCCGGCGGCCCAGGCAGACGTACGCATGATAATGGTTCGTGACCTGTTTCTCCACCGGCGGAAGCTGCATGTAATCGCCGTAAATCTGGCGGAGGATGGCGTCGTTTCCGGACGGAACCGGCACGTCGATCCCCTCGAACTGCAGGGTTTCTGAGCCTTTGAACAAGGCAGCGTCATGGCAGATCTTTTCCGTGGCGGAGAGGGTGTCGAAGGTGATCCTCCGGTCCCCTTCCGCGTCCGCATACGACCGGTCCAGGGCCAGGAAACGGACCCGGTACAGCCGGTTCAGCGGCCGGTACCACAGGAAATCCACCGTCCAGGCAAGCCCGTCATGGAGCCGGTTCCGGGAGGCTTTCCAGTCATCGGCCGACGGCCGGCGGAAACCGCGCTTGTAGCGCAGGAAAGCGGCCTTGTAGGCCTTCCGGCGGGCATCCGCCTCCACAGCAGAGACATTATCAAGCGGGAACACATCGATGAAAACGCCGTAACTGCAGGGGTATTTCCACTGCTCGACGACCGTCGAATCCCGGTCGCAGAACTTCGCATAGGAAAAGGACTGGCGCGAGGTCCCGAGATGCACGATCTCGCACGGGGCCTCCAGGCCGTCCAGTTCGCGGCCCGCAAAAGAGAGGAAACGCATGTAATCCGCCCGCGGCATGTATACGTCGATGTCGTCGTCCCAGGGGATCAATCCCCCGTGCCGGACCGTTCCGATCGCCGATCCGAAGGCCATGTACCAGGACAGGCCTTCCCGCCGGCAAAACGCCTCGAAACAACGCAGGGTCCGCAGCAGGACCGTTTTGTAGGCTGCCTGCTGCTCCGCCGTCAGATTTCCGAAGCATTGCATTTCCATGATCAGACAAATATACGGAAATTTGTCTATATTTGTCAAAAAGAAACTCCATTATGCAGGCTATCATTCTTGCAGCAGGCATGGGCAAACGGCTCGGCGCCATGACCCGTGACAATACCAAATGCATGATCGAAGTCGGCGGCGTCCGGCTGATCGACCGCCTCCTGGGCCAGCTCCGCGGCCTGGGGCTGAAGCGCGTGGTCATCGTTATCGGCTACAAAGGCCGCGAACTGCGTGAATACATCGGCGACCGGTATCCGGACCTGCACATCGAATACGTCGACAACCCGGTCTATGACCGTACCAACAACATCTACTCCCTCTCCCTGGCCGCCCGCCAGATGGAGCAGGACGACACCCTGCTGCTCGAATCCGACCTGATCCTCGACGACCGGATCCTCCCCATGGTCCTCGCCGCTCCGGAGGCGAACCTCGCCGTCGTCGACCGCTACCGCAGCTGGATGGACGGCACCGTGGTCAAGATCAACGAAGACCGCGACATCATCAACCTCATCCCGAAGAAAGCCTTCAGTTTCAGCGAAGTAGACCAATACTACAAGACCGTCAACGTCTACAAGTTCTCCCAGGCCTTCGCGAAGAACACCTACCTCCCCTTCCTGGAAGCCTATATCAAGACCGTCGGCCTCAACGAGTACTACGAGCAGGTCCTGCGCATCATCACCGCCCTCGAACGCAAGGATTTCAAGGCCCTGCCCCTGAACGGCCAGAAATGGTATGAAATCGATGACATCCAGGACCTGGACAATGCAGAACTGCTCTTTACGGGCGATACGGCCGAACGCCTCGCCCGGTACCAGCACCGCTACGGCGGCTACTGGCGCTACCCGGAACTCCTCGACTTCTGCTACCTGGTCAATCCGTACTTCCCGCCGCAGCGGATGAAGGAGGAGATCAAGGCCAGTTTCGACAGCCTGCTGACCCAGTACCCTTCCGGCATGGGCGTCAACAGCCTGCTCGCCGGCAAGTATTTCAGCATCCGGCAGGACCATGTCGTCGTCGGCAACGGCGCCGCCGAACTGATCAAGGCCCTCATGGAAGCCCAGGAAGGCACGGTCGGCATCATCGCCCCGACGTTCGAAGAATATCCGAACCGGCTCCGGAAGGAGAACCGGATCATCGCCCACACCCTCCAGACGAAAGGATTCCGCTACTCCGCCAAGGAGATCCAGGACTTCTTCCAGGATCGGGAGGTCGGCGCCATCGTCCTCGTCAATCCGGACAATCCCTCCGGCAATTTCCTGCCGCAGGAAGAGGTCATGAACCTCATCGCCTGGTGCAAGGAGCGGGGCATCCGCCTTGTCATCGACGAGTCCTTCGTCGATTTTTCCAACCGGAGTTTCACCCTGCTGGACGACGTGCTGCTGGAAGAAAATCCGCACCTGGCCGTCGTCAAGAGCATCTCCAAATCCTACGGCGTCCCGGGCCTGCGCCTCGGCATCCTCGCCAGCGGCGACCGGGACCTCATCGCCCGCCTCAAGAAAGACGTCGCCATCTGGAACATCAATTCCTTCGCGGAATTCTACCTCCAGATCTTCAACAAATATGAATTCGCCTACCGGGAAGCCTGCCAGCGGATCCGCGCCGAACGCGACCGCTTCTTCGGTCTCCTGCAGACGATTCCCGGCCTGGAAGTCTACCCTTCCGACGCCAACTACTTCCTCTGCAAGGTCCTCCGCGGCACCTCCCGGGAACTGGCCGTCAAACTCCTGGAAAAGGACATCCTGATCAAGGACGCCTCCGGCAAGCGGGGCCTTGAAGAAGGCCAGTTCATCCGCATCGCCGTACGCGACACCGCCGACAACGACCGCCTCATCACCGCCCTGAAGGAACTGCTATGAAACTGATTACCGCCCGGCAGATTGCCGATCTCAAGATATCTCCGGCGCTTTGCGTCGACTGGGTCCGTGAGAGTTTCTCCCTGAAACATGCCGCCCAGCTTCCGCCCAAGATCAGCCTGCATCCACAAGGAACCGACTTTTTCAATACCATGCCCTGCCTGCTTCCCGGGCGCTTCGGCGTCAAGGAAGTCAGCCGCATCCAGGGAGCGGTCCCGGCCCTGAGCAGCATCGAACTGCTGTATAACTCCGTCAGCGGGGACCTGCTCGCCATCATGGACGCCGACTGGATCACGACCATGCGGACCGGTGCCGTCGCAGCCCTCGCCACCCAGACCTTCCGGCGGAAAGGAGAACTGGCCTACGGATTCATCGGCCTGGGCAATTCGGCCCGTGCGACCCTGCTATGCCTGCTGGAATCCGAGCCTGACCGGTTCTTCCAGGTCCATCTGCTCCGGTACAAGGACCAGGCGGAATCCTTCGTCGAACGGTTCTCCTCCTATCCGAATGTATCTTTCCGGATTCTGGATGATGCGCCTTCCCTCGTGGCTGCCTCCGACGTTGTCATCAGTTGCGTTACCAGCGCAGACGGACTGTTCTGCGAAGATGACCGGGCCTTCCGGGAAGGATGCACGGTACTGCCGGTCCATACGCGCGGTTTCCAGAACTGCGACCTGTTCTTCGACAAAGTATTTGGAGACGACACGGGGCACTTGCACGGATTCAAGTATTTTGACCGGTTCCGGCAATACGGAGAAATCTGCGACGTCCTGTCCGGCAAGATTCCCGGACGGGAGAACGACCGGGAACGGATTCTCAGCTACAACATCGGGATCGGCCTGCATGACCTGGTCTTCGCCGACAAGATTTACGCGATGCTGAAAGACGACGCTCCGGAATGGTCGTTCGAAAAGGATACCCGGAAATTCTGGATCTAAATGATTCGCCATATACAATTTGTGCATTTTAAAGCCGGGTATGGACTTTAAAATGCACGAATACTTTATGTCGGTTCCCACCGGTTCCTTCGGCCGGCGGACCTGCGTTACCGGTTATTGTACGCCTTAAGAGCTTCTTCGAGGCACTTGAGGGCGGCGGCAAGGTCTTCCTTGCAGAGGACATAGGCCATGCGCACCTGGTTCTTGCCCAGTTCCTTGTCGGAATAGAAGCCGGCGGCCGGTGCCATCATGACGGTCGCTCCCTCCCAGGAGAAGTCCGTCAGGCACCATTTCGCGAAGTCTTCCGCATCCTCGACCGGCAGGCTGGCCACGGTGTAGAACGCGCCCTCGGGCATCGGGCTGTATACGCCCGGGATCTTGTTGAGTCCCTCGATGAAGAAATCCCGGCGGGCCTTGTACTCGTCGAAGCAAGCCTTGGCATAATCCTCGGTCCCTTCGATGGAGGCCTCGGCGACAATCTGGCCGAGCAGCGGCGGGCTCAAACGGCTCTGCGCGAACTTCATGACCGCAGCAAGAACTTCCTTGTTATGGGTCACCAGCATGCCGATGCGGGTACCGCACTCGGAATAGCGCTTGGACACGGAGTCGACGACGATGACATTGTCTTCCACCCCTTCCAGGGTCAGGGCGCTGACATACGGCATGCCGTTGTAACGGAATTCCCGGTAGACTTCGTCGGCGATGAGGAAGAGGTCATGGCGCTTGACGATGTCCCGCAGGGTCTCGAGTTCCTCGCGGCTGTAGACATAGCCGGTCGGGTTGTTCGGGTTGCAGATCAGGATACCCTTGGTCGCCGGCGTGATGACCTTCTCGAATTCCTCGATCGGCGGCAGGGCGAACCCGTCTTCAATGCGGGACGGCACGCTGCGGACCTTGAGGCCGGCGGTCACGGCAAAGCCCAGGTAATTGGCATATCCCGGCTCGATCATGATGAATTCATCGCCCGGGTTGAAGCAGGAAAGGAAAGTCAGGAGCAGGGCTTCGGATCCGCCGCAGGTCACCATCAGTTCATCCGTCGTGATCTCGATCCCATACCGGCGGTAGTAGCCGGTCAGGGCCTTGCGCAGCGAAAGCAGACCGGCGGAATGGCTGTACTCCAGGGTCGTACGATCGATGTGCTTCAACGCATCGAGGGCCTTGCGCGGAGTCGGAAGGTCCGGCTGGCCAATATTCAGATGATAGACTTTGGTGCCACGCTTTTTGGCCGCATCTGCGTACGGGACGAGTTTGCGGATCGGGGAAGCCGGCATGTCAAAACCCCTTTTCGAAATGTTCGGCATGGTTTTTCGGTTCAAGTTTTCACGGGCCCGAAGGCCCAGGTCCTTTAATTATGCAGTAATGCCGCGAATTTCGGCATTTACCCCGAAAAATCCAACGTCCGCCCCAAATATTCGCATTTCCTGAAAAAAATAATGAAAGATCCGGATAGATTTCCCCGAAACGGACTCATTTACTGATGAACGCAAAAAAGTTTAACCAACAAAATAACAAGATCATGGAAACTCTTTTCAACAAAGTCCTCGCCTGGCTGAATGCCAAAGGATTCCCGATTATCAAATCCGTAGACGAACTTGCCATTGTCTGCAAAATCATGGGATTCTCATTCGCCTATTACTTCGAACCCGAAGATCAGGAGTTCTTCTCCATCAACTTCCCCGATTTCTATGATGCAAGCAAGCTCACGGAAGAAGACATCTACCGCATCGAGCACCAGATCAATGACACAAAAAAGGTTGTCAAATGCCTCTGCGACGAAGATCGTGACGTGTCCCTCTCCGTCGAGGTACTCACCGGACCGGACCCGGATCTGGACACCATCATCCCCCGTGCCACGAAAATGCTGCTGAGCGGCGCCATCTCTTTCAGGCATATCATCGACACAGACCCGCTCCAGCAGTTCCTCGACATCACCCGTCCCTCCGGGACCGCCTCATAAACTACTACTTCAAAGTTTTTTCCATATGATTATCAAACTGCCGGGCCGACGGGATGTCGCCCCGGCAAACTATTTATCTGCACCGCCGCTGCTCGTTGTCGAGCGGCGGCGATGCCGCAAAAGTTCCGTGGCAGCGAAAGCACTGAAATAAAGTAAATACACACGTACGCCTACATGAGATGGCCATAGGAATCAGATCGATGCAGACGACAATTCTTTGCCAATGATCCGGATCGCATTGCGGATTTTTCCAGTGGTCTTTTCGCCGGGAAATGAACTGCCGCTTTTGTACGCGCGCATTTTACTTTCATTGATACCTGCAAATTCAGCAAATTTACTGACGTTGATATAGTCAAAATAATTGAAAAGAGACGGGATGTCATAGCGGTATTCCACTTGGACACAATCTGGCGCCGGAACCGCGAAACCCTCGTTTTTTGCTTCAGCAAAAGCCTCTTCAATACTGTTCTGAAAATCCGCTTTTGCGTCTTTCACGCTATCCCCGAACCCTCCGAAGTAGCTGTTTCCGATTCGGTTTTTTGAATAGACAGAATACAGGCCATCCGCACCCTTCTCGACGATTGCAGTAATTTTCATTTTCATGATCCATTATTCTTTGTTAATACCAGCTTGCATCAGTATACTGTGTTAATACCAGCTTGCATCAGTATACTGTGCAAGGTCCCGACAGGAACCTCCTTTGAGCCATGTCTCGGAACACGAAACTTTACGCCCTCCGGACTGATCCATACATCGTGACCTCGTACATTCGTTGCATATTCCCTGCATCCATATTCTCTAAGAAACCGGCTCACCTGCAAACTTCCGTGGGGGGGCTATCCGAAGAGCCTGCATAGTCTGAACATGAAGAATGGCAGATCTGACACGCCCCTGAGTTGAGCACGGAAGGCCTTGATCTTTGAGTTGAACGAT
>Ga0256405_10005203_pt1 | contig 22966 bp, 19 predicted proteins | sample RumenRJG_02DNA_FD_189096 | JGI IMG/M metagenome (GOLD analysis project Ga0256405, IMG submission 189096) | Bovine rumen microbial communities from Lethbridge, Alberta, Canada - RJG_02 | ecosystem: Host-associated > Mammals > Digestive system > Stomach > Rumen | place: Canada: Alberta... | reverse complement strand
TCCCGGCTGGAGTGATGTAAGGCTTACACTCGAACCGTTGCCTGACTGTGAGGCTGAAGTTCTGCTGAGTGAATAGCCAAAGTTTCTATATACACTCTGTACGAAACCGGAGCAATCGCATCCGTTTGTAAGGCTTGTACCGCCCCATACATAAGGATTTCCTACAAAGTTACATGCAAAGTTAGCTATATTTGAACCGGTTGCAGATGTATTTCCGCTATCTCCTACATATGTCTGCTGAGGAGCCGGTGTGCTTACATAATCATTATTACTGCTGTTGTCAGATGTGTCCTGATCAGCCTTGTATGAATGAGAAGCTGTATTAGCATAAGCATTCTGCTGTGCAGCAAGTGCTGCCTCTGCCTTAGCCTTACGTTCTGCTTCTTCTCTCTCCTCTTCAAGAGTGATCGCATGATGTTTCCATGCAATCTTTACTTTAACATAGTCCTTAGAAACCCAACCTGTTATAGTATTATCTATGCTTATCTCATACCAGTCTTTCTTGGACTTGGTTATAAGGAGCTTTTCTCCTTCAGGAACCTGTGTTGCAATTCTTGACTTTGTACTTGCCTTATATCTTACATTAAGTGTCTCTGTCTGAACTACTGCATACTTATTAGCATATTTGCTGATAAGCTTTTCTGCATCATCACCGGTATCAAGATATTCCGCTTTAATATATCCCTTTGCATTGCCGGATTCGATCTTGACCCAGCCATCTTTACGGCCTATGATATCACACTTACTACCTTTATAAAGCTTCGCGACAATTTTGCTGCTTGTTGTAGGCTTTGTTCTTATATTTACATAAGGATCAGCATTTGAGATACCGATGTTCTTATACTTTGATGCTACTGTCTTTTCATCTTCCTGAAGTTCATCCTTGGTTTTATTCTTTGATGCCTTCTTTTCTTCTGTAACTTCTTTACTGTCTTCTGCAGGCTTTTCAGATTTAACTGCTGAAGCAGTTACAGCGTCATTTGCCTCGACTTCATTAAGAGCAACTTCAACTGATGAATCTGAAACTGTATTAGATGCAGCAAGAACTTCATCTACAGGAACAACTGTATCAACTCCGGTTGTAACAACCTTATTCTCATTCTTGCTGTAAAAGCTATCCATAAAAAGGGAAATGCCAGCAAGACCACTGTTTTTAGTATATGATGAAGCTTGCGCTCTGAAAGGAGCTCCATCTGACATAAGTAGGGCTGCGGCTGTCACAACACATAAACCGCTTCCAAACTTCTTAAAAAACCTCTTGGTATCCATTTAATCTGAGCCTCCAATATTTCACCGTTTCCGGCACAATATTTGTTAAATCTCGGTCATTGTCATGTTAAAAATATTACGAATTTATTACGTACGATTGACATATTACCACAATAAGCAAAAAGTGTCAACAATTTTTACATGATGTTATAAAGATTTTTTCAGATTGGGACGTAACAGGCTTCATTTCACCCACATTGCATTATCGGTCATACACTTCTTAGCCCTTTATATGCAATAGGTTTACATTCAGTAGGATTATAAACATCCGTTCTACTTTTGTAGTTTAAATTCTTCTGTAAATCATACTACTCATGTAGAACTAAATCGCATGTATTTTCAATTTTGACATCGACATTTAACTATGTTATATTTTAACTTAATACTAAGATGTCGGGGGCAAAAGTAAAAACTAATGAACAATTCAAAACATGCCACTCTCGTTGTAATGGCAGCGGGCATGGGCAGTCGCTATGGCGGAGTCAAGCAGTTGGACTCCTTTGGACCTGATGGTGAAATTATTATGGACTACTCCATATTTGATGCCATTAAGGCTGGATTTGATAAAGTAGTCGTAATAATCCGTAAAGATATTGAAGCCGATTTCATGGAAGTCATCGGAAAACGTCTTAAAGAAAAGGCAGGCGTTCCTGTTTTTTATGCGTATCAGGATATGAATGATCTTCCAGATGGGTACACAGTACCGGCAGAACGTACAAAGCCTTGGGGAACAGGTCAAGCTGTGCTTTCAGCCAGACAATTTGTAAATGAACCTTTTCTTGTTATCAACTCAGACGACTTTTATGGAAGAGATCCTTATAAAAAGATATATGATTTCCTCACCTCAAGAGATAATGACGACAATAAAGCGCATTTCTGCATGGCCGGATATAAATTAGGAAATACTTTAAGTGATAACGGAACCGTTACAAGAGGTATCTGCTCCAAAAACGGGGACAATTTCCTTTCTACAATAAAGGAAACTTTCTCTATCAGGGAAGAGAACGGGATTGTGAGTGGAACAGATGAACAAGGACACTCTGTAAGCCTTGGCTTGGATGATATCGCTTCAATGAACATGATGGGATTTACTCCTGCCATATTTGAAGAACTCCATTCAAAATTCGAAATATTTTTAGAGAGTCTCGATAAAAAAGACCCTTTGAAGACTGAATATCTCCTTCCTGAGATTGTTGGAGAAATGATCGGCGAGGGCAAAGCTGATATGAAGATCCTTGATACTGATGCACACTGGTACGGTGTAACCTATAAGGAAGACAAGCCATCTGTCAAGGCTGCTTTTGAAAAGCTTACAGCTGAGGGCGTATATGCAAAAAATTTATGGAATAAATAGAGACACACTTAAACATTCTTTGTCCCGTACCTTATTCCCCCAAAGGTGTCCCATCTGCGGTGAGGTCGTTGAAGATGATCTGATATGCAGACCTTGCCGCAGGGTTCTAGTACCTGTTGCAGAACCGAAATGCAGGATTTGCGGAAGGCACCTTTCAAATGGCTCTGAGGATTTATGCGATTCATGTAGGACAACTGTTCACTTTTTCAATCGTGTTTTTTCTCTTTTTCCATATAACGATGTTATAAAAAAGTCCATAGCTGACTTTAAATATCATGGAAAATGTGAGTATGCACGCTTCTATGCAGCAGAACTTTATGATAAGTTTTATAAAGAATTAGTGAAGATTTCGCCTGATGTCATAATTCCTGTCCCTATACACATTGACAGATTGAGTTCAAGAGGATATAATCAAGCAAGTCTGATAACTTCAGAACTTTCAAAGCTCACCGGTATTCCTGAAGTTACTGATCTGCTTTTAAGAACCGGTAAAACTATTGCTCAGAAAGAACTTGGTCCTGACGAAAGAAGAAAGAATCTGAAATCAGCATTCAGTATAAATAAAAATTCTGATTGGTTTAGTAAATATATTAAAACAGCGGTGCTTGTTGACGATATATATACTACGGGCAGTACTTTGGATGCCTGCTCAAATGTCCTCAAAAGATTCGGGATCAAATATGTATACGCAATATGTGTCGCCTCTGTCGAGTCTTAATGCAGCGGCGGAAATAAATCAAAAAAGGAGAAAACAATGGAAGTTACAAATTGCAAAGCCTGCGGAAATCTCTTTAACTATGAAGGCACTGGTCCAAGATTATGTCCGAACTGCCGTAAAAAGCTTGAAGAAAAGTTTCAGGATACCAAGGAATATGTACGAGCTAATCCTACAGCCAATATCAATCAGATCTCTGAAGAATGTAAGGTTTCTATTCCTCAGATCAAAAGATGGGTTCGTGAAGAGCGTCTTGCTTTTACAGAAGCATCTCCTATAGGTCTTGAGTGCGAAAGATGCGGAAAGATGATCAAAACCGGTCGTTTCTGTAACGAATGTAAAAAAGCAATGGAAAACCAGTTTGATAATATGTACGAAAAAGAAAAACCGGTTGTTCCTAAGAAAAAAGAAAAAGACAAAGAAAGAATGCGTTTCTTTGATAAATAAAATATCCGATATTAAAAATAAAGCCGCTTTGGCAGACACCAACGCGGCTTTATTTTTATCTTATCAGTTTTATCCCGGATTCCCCTATCTCAATCTTACGTTCTTTATAAAGGCGTCCTATTGCCCTCTTGAAGGCAGCCTTGCTCATATTAAATACATTTTTTATTGTCTCTGCATCAGTCTTATCATAGTATGGAAGTTCTCCGCCGGCTTCTTCAAGCTTTGATATTATTACCTCCGAATCTTCTCCCATCTGCTCATAAGCCTGCTTACGCAACGAAAGATCTAGCTTGCCATCTTCCTTAACATCCATAACTCTTGCTTCTACTTCATCACCCTCATGAAGTTTCTTCACAAGTTCTCTTGCAGGGATAAGGGCTGAATACATATCATCAACAGCAACATAAGCGCCGAATCTGTCATTTAACTCATAAACAGTGCCTTTAACAGTATCATTTTTCTTATATGGTGAATCTGTTCTCAAAAATTCATATATTTTCATCGTGGCACAAAGACGATCACTATTGTCGATATACATACTTACAAGAATCTCGTCGCCTTCTTTAACTTTTACTGTCTGTTCCGCAAAAGGCAGCAGAAGATCTTTAGGGAGACCCCAGTTCATAAAGGCTCCGACTTTTGTCACAGCTGTAACTGTAAGCTTTGCTATCTCCCCTCGTGTAATAAGCGGGGTTATCCTTGTTGCAATAAGTCTGTCTTCCGAATCCTTATATATAAAAACCTTTACCTCATCTCCGACTTTAAGCTCATCTTTTATCTGATTTCTCGGTAAAAGCACTTCGTCAACAGAGGTTCTGTTTTTATCTTCTGCTTTTATCGGATCTGTAAGATATACTCCGAAATCTGTCCTTTTTACAACCTGCAATGTCTGTTCTTCACCTAATCTCATTAAATTTATTCCTCTTTCTCTTTACAAATCTTATCTGCGAGTTCTAAAACAGCATAAATATTTCCTTCTTCGTCAAGAAATCTCACAAAGATCTTGCCTTCATTTTCAACAAAAAGGTATTCAGGAAACAAGATATCTCCAAGATGAGCTGCATTCTTATATTCAACTCTTATCTGCTTAACAAAAGATAAGCACTCTTCCAGTTCTTCAGGAAAATGATCCAGTGCGAATTTTATATATTCACAATTATTTACATGATTATTGGTATCAAGTGACGACCTTAATATCTTGATTGAATCTTCTTCGTACAATTTTCCGTTTTCTTCAGCAGGATATGCTATTTTTCTTGGTGCAAGTGCCATATCAAGAGGGGGATCAAGCGGATATTCCACATTTCCAAGCGGCGTATATCTGACCGGCTTTCTCTCCTTGGTATCATAATAAAACCATATAGAATTAGCGTATGAAATAAGTTTTCCTGTCTTGTCTTTTATAGCAAAATTTCTGTTTCCATAGCAGCCCTTAAAAGCATAGGCAAGAGTTGAAACCTCAATCTTCTCTCCTTCTTTCGGTAAATCTTCTATCACTATCTGCCACGAAGATAAAAGCCATGCTCTATTTGCCTGTGAAAGTTCCTTTATCCCTATGCCAAGAGCATCACTTTGAAATGTTGAGCAATCCTGCATAAGATTTACAAGTGCTGTAATAAGTGCACGTCCGTTTGTTCCACACTGGCTATATCCAATTTTAGTTTTATACGAATACATCCTCTTCCTCCTTCATTTCCATAATTGCATCGCTTAGCCCTGAATATCTTTTAGTTTCATCTATATTGTCTATCATTTTCTGTACCATTTCCGAACTTCCAACGATAGCAACACATTTTTTTGCTCTTGTAACCGCAGTATAAAGAAGATTTCTGTTGAAAAGCATCCTCGGACCACTAAGAAGCGGCAAAATAACTGCCGGATATTCACTTCCCTGCGATTTATGTATCGTTACAGCATAAGCAAGTTCCAATTCGTCAAAGTTTCCCGGCTCATACTCCACTCTTTTTCCTTCTTCATATTCTACAGTTATAGTTCCAGCGAATTCGTTAATATTTCTAATAAAGCCAATATCTCCGTTGAATACTCCAGACCCGCTTTGAATCTCTGTTCCATATTTGCTGTAAACAGTCCAATCAAGCTGATAATCATTCTTTATCTGCATCACTTTATCGCCTTCGCGGAATACTATATCCCCCCATTTCTTCTCATTTTTATCATCAGAAGCCGGGTTTAAATATTTCTGAAGAACTTTATTCAGATTTTCCACGCCCAATTCACCTTTTCTCATAGGTGTAAGCACCTGTATATCATAACGGTCAGAATCCACATACCCCGGCAACTTATACATTATCAGGCTCAATATCACACTCTCTATCTGCGTTACATCTCTTCTGTCGAGCATAAAAAAATCCATGCTTTTATTATCGAGTTTTATCTGCTGCCCCGCATTTATCTTATGTGCATTTGTGATTATATCGCTTTCTACCGCCTGTCTGAATATTTTATTCAAACGGACAACATCAAAACATTCTGATCTGATTATATCCTTAAGTACATTTCCGGGACCTACACTTGGAAGCTGGTTTACATCCCCGACAAGTATCACTCTGGTTCCTGCAGGTATTGCTTTTAAAAGAGAATACATAAGATAAATGTCAACCATGGACATTTCATCTATTATTACTGCATCTGCCTCAAGAGGATTTTCTTCATTTTTTTCAAATTTTGAAGGTCCTTCATTTTCAGGATTTCCATCTATTTCAAGAAGCCTGTGGATAGTCTGCGCTTCGTGACCGGTTGTTTCAGTTATTCTTTTAGCTGCTCTTCCGGTTGGTGCCGCCAGAAGAATTTCCATGTTTTCCTCTTCAAAAAGCCTGATAATCGTATTTATAGTTGTAGTTTTTCCAGTACCGGGACCTCCTGTGATTATAAGAAGCCCTGACTCTACCGCCTCATATACAGCTTTCCTCTGAAGTTCCTCCAACTGTATGCCATTCTTTTTTTCTATCTGCCTGACCTTTTTTCCCATAAGAGCCTTGTCGGCGCGGCTTTTTACATTCATATCAAGAAGCCTTCTCGCCACATCAAGCTCCATATAGTAAAAAGTGATATGGTATACTCTGTCTTCGCCATTTTTATTGATTCTTTTTATACGGCGGTCCATCTGAAGTCCTTCGATATCTCCGGCAAATTCTTCTTCAGATATACCCATGATGAATTTAGCCTTGCTGTAAAGTTCATCATAGGGCAGGTAAGTATTTCCGTTTGCTGAAGCTTCATTCAAAGCATACATGATTCCTGCCTTGTATCTCGAACTGCTGTCCATTGGATAGCCCATTTTGGCAGCTATTTCATCGGCTGTTTTAAATCCTACCCCGACTATATCCTCTGCAAGTCTATATGGATTTTCTTTTACAATCTTCACCATTTCTGAGCCATATTTTTTATAGATTTTCATGGAAAGATTGTTGGAAATTCCGTATTGCCCAAGAAAAACCATTGCCTCGCGAAATTCTCTTTTTTCTTCGAACTGCTCCGCAATCTCTCTTGCCTTTCTATCGCTTATTCCCTTTATCTGGGCAAGTTTTTCAGGTTCTTTTTCAATGACATCAAAAGTTTTGTCTCCAAAATGTTTTACTATTCTTTTTGCCATTGTCTTGCCAAGACCTTTTATCACTCCGCTGCCAAGATAAACTTCCATGGCGGCTGCATTTTCAGGCTGTGAAATCTGGTAAGATGAAACCGAGAACTGTTCCCCGTAGGTCTTATGCAAGACATAGTTTCCATCTGCCTCAATATAAACACCCGCAGAAACATCTGTGAAATAACCGACGCACATGACATCAAGACCGGCACCGGTCACATTTAAAACTGTATATGAATTCTCATCATTATGATAAACAATCTTTTCTACATATCCCTTAATATGTTCCAACTAGTTTTCTCCCAAAAACAAAGAAAAAGCTGCACCTTATGATGCAGCTTTGATATGAACTACTTACAATTGATTTTGTATTTCCGTAAGTGAAGTATCTGCTGCAGCAGCAGTATCTTGGGAAGCTGTGTCATCCATGGAAGCAACTATTTCTTCCTGTCTTCTCATTGAATCATAAAACATCTTTGCAATGCCAAGATCCATGCTCCCTGATATAGTTTCCGATATAGTCTGTTTAAAGTTATCTTTAAACATGTTGAAATATTCACCTTTGTCATCATCATCATAACCCGGCACCTTGCCAAGTTCCTCAACGCTTTGCAGCATCTGCTCCACCATAAATGACTCAAATGTCTTGCAGGCCTTCATAAGCTCTTCATCATTTTCTGATGATGACAGACCTTTTATCTTGTCTGCCAATCCTTCCTGCTTTGAAATATTATTCCTTGCAGTAAGAAGGCTGCCGTAAGATGAAGCCAGATCACTAAATCCACTTATCGAATTTAAATCCATAGTTCATCACCTCTTAAGTCCGTTTGCAATTTCAAGCATTGTATCTGATGTTGTGATTGCCTTTGAATTAAGCTGATATGCTCTCTGGGTAACGATCATATTAACCATTTCATCTGCAGCCTGAACATTTGAAGCTTCAAGATACCCCTGCTTTAAGGTACTCTTTGAAAGACTGTTGTCTGTTGCTTCAAGCCTTGGCGTACCAGATGCCGGAGACTCAAAGTAAAGACTGTCACCTGACTTTGTAAGTCCTGCCGGATCATTGAACTGATAAAGCGCTATTCTTCCAAGTTTCTGTGTGTGCAGAATGCCGTTTTCATCCTCGGTATTATAATTAACATTACCGAAAGTATCTATGGACAGCTTGCTAGCATCCATATCATCACTAAGGACTATGTTCTGTCCTTCTGTATTAAGTACGGCATGTCCCTCTGAATCTGCAATCTGCCAACCGTTAGCTATCCTTGAAAGTGCAAAGTGACCGTTTCTTGTATAACCGGTAGTTCCCATTTTATCTATGGCAAAGAAACCCTTACCCTGTATAAGAAGGTCGAGAGGCTGTTCTGTAGACTGAGCTGCGCCCTGTGTAAAAATGGTAGTGATCGAAGCGTCTCTGACACCAGAGCCAACCTGAATGCCTACAGGCTTAGGATTGCCCTCATAATCATTAGATGTGTGCTTGAGCTCCTGATAAAGAAGACTCTTGAATTCTGTTGTCTGAGTTTTAAAGCCTGTCGTATTTATATTACTGATATTGTTAGAAATATTATCAAGACTGAGCTGCTGTGCATACATTCCTGAAGCAGCACTCCAAAGTGATCTCAACATAGTTAAAGAGCCCTCCCTTCATCAGCCAGAAACACTGCCGGCACTGTTTATAACCTTATCCATCATAGAATCAGCGGTCTGTATAGCCTTTGAACCTGCCTGATATGAACGTTCGATCGTGATCATTTCAACCATCTCACGAACGGAATTTACATTCGACTGCTCTATATAGCCTTGGTGAATTTCTGCTACTGCACCCTTCTCAGTCGCACCATCCACAGCTCTGAAAAGATTATCGCCATATTTTTCAAGATAGTCGTAGTCTTCAAAATCAACTACCTTTATCTTGTCTACAAGCTCACCATCAGCATAAACTGAACCATCTCTCTTTATTGCAACATCTGTCGCATCAAGCGGAATTTCAAGCACACCGCCCTCAGTCTTAAGCTGATTGCCTTCTGAATCGGTAACATGCCCGTCGTTCGTTATCCTGAAATTACCGTCTCTTGTATATTTTTCAGACTCTTCGCCATTACGATTGACCGTACGCACTGCAAAAAAACCATCACCTGCAATAGCAAGGTCGTAGGTACCCGATGTCTTGCGAAGTGCTCCCTGTGAGTAATCCCTGTATAATTCTCCAAGCTTGACACCAAGACTCATGTGACCTATCGCATGGTCATTAAAAGCCTCTGATGCGTCTCTTATCTTTATACCGAGAACCTTATCAAATGACTGACTTACTGTATTTTCCTGCTTATAACCTGCAGTAGTGACATTTGCAAGGTTATTGGAAAGTATATCAAGTCTCTTCTGTTCGTTTGACATACCTGTGTATGCTGTGTATAAGCTTCTGAGCATTCCTGCCTCCGATCAATGAACGTAACTTTTTAAAAGCAACTGATAGTAACTCTCATCAATTATTATCGGCAATAGTTTAATTAAATTTAACCTTTGTATCAAAAGAATATTCAGTCACCTGATTTGCTTCCGGAGTTGCTAAGGAACTCAACAAACTGACCTGTTCCGATGGCAACGCAGGACATAGGATCTTCTGCAACAATAGTATTGATACCTGTGTTTTCCTCTATAAGCTGGTCGAGCCCCTTAAGAAGGGAACCGCCTCCTGTAAGCACAATGCCCTTACCTGCTATATCCGCTGCAAGTTCAGGAGGTGTCTTTTCAAGTACTGAATGAACTGCCTCAACTATCTGCTCGCATGGATCATGGAGTGCTTCAAGTGCTTCATCTGATGTGATCGTAATTGTCTTTGGCTTACCTTCAGGGAAATACATACCTGTAACATCGTATGTAAGCTCCTCAGGCAACTGATATGCACAACCGATAGACATTTTCACCGTTTCGGCAGTAACATCACCGATTATAAGACTGTGCTTGTTTTTAACATATTTTGCAATTGCTGTATCAAAATCATCACCGGCAATCTTAACTGAAGCTGATACAACTGCGCCGCCAAGTGAGATAACCGCAATATCTGAAGTACCACCTCCGATATCAACTATCATATTGCCGCTTGGTTTGGTGATATCTATACCTGCTCCGATCGCAGCAGCTATAGGCTCTTCTATGATCGCAACCTCTCTTGCACCTGCATTGTAAGTAGCCTCTTCAACGGCTCTCTTTTCTACCTCTGTAGCCCCACTTGGGATGCATATACTTATACGCGGCTTTCTGAAATAGTGATTGCCTGTAGACTTTCTTATAAAGTAACGAAGCATCTTTTCTGTTACATCGTAATCAGAGATAACGCCCTGTCTGAGCGGTCTTATCGCGGATATGCTTGATGGTGTACGACCAAGCATAAGCCTTGCCTCTTCACCGATAGCCTTTACTTTTTTAGAAGAACTGTCGATAGCCACAACTGAAGGCTCTTTTAATACTACTCCCTTGCCTTTTACATAAACAAGTACACTTGCTGTACCAAGATCTATTCCTATATCACTGCCAAGCATTTCGGCTCCTTTCAAAACAACAGAATTTATATTTTCACTTTATGTGTAGTTTTATATATGATGTCGGGATCAAGAATATCTGTCGCCAACTCAATGATACGCAGCACATATAGTCTGTCTGCGCATACAATCTATTCTATTATAACTTATATCATGTAAAAATTAAAGCACAAATATCTTAAAACTTCCTTTTTATTCTTGTGAATGTCCCGTTAAAAAGGTATAATTGTCGCATAAGCGTTGAAATAAGCCGTCGAGGAGAACTTTAATGATAGATATAAACGAAGAAATAAAGAAAAAAAACTCTTATATCAAAAATGATGAAGATGCAGTAAATGAGGATATAGCACTTATCAGTTCCTATATTGCCGCAAAAAGGTGCAGACAAGTCTTAAATATAAGCCTTATGATAATCCTTGTTGCTCTTTTTGCGATGCATGTTCCAAATAGCGCACCTTTTTTTGCGATCATAATCTATAATATCGTGCATATAAAATTAAAGCGCATGCCTATTTCCACTGAAAAGGAATGTACATTAAAGACCAGTCTGAAAGACAGCTATATAATTAACGCCCATGAGATTTATGCAGGACAGATATCATTAGTAATCGGGCTTCTCCTGCTCCTTTTGATGCAGTTTGCCTACGCAACTACCTTTGATATCATCGGCAAAAACATTCTGGTCGGTCTTATTCCTACCTTCTGCATAATTGCAGTTTTAGTAGTGCGCTATCCCGGAACTCTTGTAATCCGCCAGATTATAAAGAGAACATTGCACAATAACAAGGAATAGTTTGAAATTTTATTTCAACCCTTTTCTCTTTCGGCAATCTTGCGGTTTCTTTCTGCTTTAGAGCAAAAGCAGCCGCAATAGTCCTGTCTATAAAGCCCATATTCTTCAGATAATTCTACTGAACGATGATAGCCATTCTTTTTTTTGAAATCTGAAAAAAGATACTTTACTCCAAATTCTTCTGCCAGTTTTCCGCCAATCTCATTTAACCATGACGAATGCTTATAAGGGCTGATGGAAAGTGTCGTTGTAAAATAATCAAATCCTTTTTCTTTTGCCGTTTTTGCGCTTTCACGAAGTCTTAATTCATAGCAGTCATAGCACCTTTCGCCGCCCTCAGGCATAAGTTCTCTGCCTTTTGCTATAGCAGCAAAGCTTTCCGGATTGTACTTTCCTTCTATAAGGCCAGTACCTTCTGCACATGGTTCAAGTTTAATAAGTTTTTTTACTTCCTCCACTCTTGCATCGTACTCCGTCTTAGGAGTGATGTTAGGGTTATAATAAAAAATAGATATGTTGAAATATTCCGCTATTCTTTCAAGTACCGCACTGCTGCATGGAGCACAGCAACCATGCAGTAAAAGCGATGGTTTTCTGCCTTCTTTTTTTATAATGGCAATCTCATCTTCCATCAGTTTATCATAATTTATCTTATTCAATGTTTATTCCTTTCCAATATTGTATAGTAAGCGAAGAAAATAATTGCGGATAGAGCTTGCTCTATCCAGCATTAATTCTCGGTGACGTTTATCGTAAACGAAATTACTTATTTCGTTTACGATAGTATTAAGAAAAGCCCTGCAGTACTTAATAGTACTGCAGAGCCACTATAAAGGTCAATCGTTTTATTTCAACCTGCATCCTCTTCTTCTGAAGCCTTTCTTGCCGCCTCTTCGAGATCTGCTGCCCATTTGGCTGCTGCAACCGGATCCCATTTCTTTGCATACTCTATAGTCTTTGCCACAAGATGCTCAGGGCTCTCCGGAGACTGCAAGTCTGTTGAATGTGCATTAGACTTTTTTACAAGTTCCGGTAGTACCTGCGGATTTTCAAGCATTGGACATGGTTTATACATATTTTCATTAAAAGGCTGTCCGTCATGATATGCCATAAAGAGAGGTCCTCTTAAAGCATCAAGCAGAGTCTTCTCCCTGATATTGGTATCAGAATAATGTATAAATACACATGGGTCAACATCGCCATTGGCATTTATATGAAGATATCTTCTTCCGCCTGCTATACAGCCTCCTACATATTTTCCATCATTCTGGAAGTCCATAAGGAAAAGAGGTTTATGGTTACGATAATCACAGACTCTTCTATATACTTCCGTTCTCTGCTCTGGTGTAGGTAAAAGTTCTGGTGTCGCATCATTTCCAACAGGCATAAAATGGAAATACCATACGAAATAAACACCAAGCTCAACAAGACTGTCGAGAAACTCGGTTGAAGTTATCGAGTCATAGTTTGCGCTGGTATAGCATGCAGAAATACCATAAGCAAGTTTTCTTTCCTTGAGAATCCTAAGGGCTCTTATAACCTTTTCATAAACACCATTGCCACGACGACCATCTGTTGCTGTTTCAAATCCTTCAAGTGAGATAGCCGGTACAAAATTGGCAACTTCAAGCATCTGATCTGCAAATTTCTCGTCAATTAAAGTTCCATTTGTAAAACAAAGGAAAATGCAATCGTCATGTTTTTTGCAAAGCTTTATTATATCTTCTTTTCTAACAAGCGGCTCACCGCCTGTATAAATATACATATAAACGCCTAATTCTTTTCCCTGACGTATGATATCATCTATTTCATCAAAGGAAAGGTTGAGCTTGTTGCCATATTCAGCTGCCCAACAGCCTGTACAATGAAGGTTGCAGGCACTTGTAGGATCAAGCAATATAGCCCATGGAATATTGCAGTTGTATTTCTCGCGCATTGCGTTCTGCTTCTTCCATCCCTGAAGATTTACATTAAAGAAAAAGTTATTGGAAATGGTCTTCATAACCTTAGGATCGATATCGTTTATTACATGACGGACGTATGGATAAAACTGATGGTTCGGGTCTGAAATCGCACTGCGGATAGCTTTACGCTGTGCAACAAAATCATTTCCCGCAAACTTGTCTGCCCAGTCCATAATCTTTAACATATTTTTGTCCGGGTCTTTATAAATGTAGTCGAACACCTTACTGAGTCCAAATTTTTCAAGCGAACTGATAGCTCCCATTTTCCCCTCCCGATTTTTTATAATAAGCACATGATTTAAACTTTCGCCCTTGTATCATTATATTTTAATTTCAAACTCGTGATTTTTCAATGTACAATATTCACGAGTTGTTTATTTTAGCCAAAAAGGAGGCGGCATCAGCCGCCTCCAAAATAGTCAAATTTACGTCACAAAAGCCTATCATGCAATGGTATTCTTCCATGTAAGACCATATACAAGCTCCATAAACTTCTTAATCTCTTCTTTCATACGAAGACAAGCTTCTGTCTCTGTACTGTAGTGAGAAATGCCAACTTTATTTTTCTTGTCAGCAAAATAAACATTCCAGCCATCGCTCGCACGTTCAAGACAGATGCGGTTATTATGCGATCCGCTGAGACTATATATTTTCTTAGGTACAAGATGCTCTGATAAGAAAGTTCCTAATTCCTTTGTATTCATAACCTCTGCCTCCGTTTATTTTATCATTACTACTTCATGTAGTTTTAATTACTACATTCACTATAGCACATCTCCTCTGCTTTTGCAATAGTTTTTTTACTTAGTAAAGCCATACCTTATTCTTGTATTAAATGTTCACAATATAATCGGTTTTCATATCAGTTTTTATCGGTTAATTTATCAAGCAAAGTATGATATATTTATGTTGCGAATTAAAAAAGACATATTGTCTCAAAGGATATGGAGGAGAAAATGAAGTACGGATATTTTGATGACGAAAACAAAGAATATGTCATCACAAGACCTGATACCCCTGCAGCATGGGCAAATTATCTGGGTTCACCTGAATATGGTGCTCTTATAAGCAATAATGCAGGTGGTTACAGTTTCGTTAAAAGTGGTGCTGACGGAAGGATAATCAGATATATTTTCAATTATTTCGACCAGCCTGGCAGATACATTTACATAAGGGATAATGCATCCGGCGATTTCTGGTCAGCCTCATGGCAGCCAGTCGACAAAGACCTTAATGAATACAAGAGCGAATGCAGACACGGTACAGCTTATACAGTTATCAGTTCTGATTATTCAGGTATTCACACAGAAACTACATACTACGTTCCTCTCGGAAAAACCTATGAAGTCTGGAATTTAAAGATTACAAACAATTCTGACAAAGAAAGAGAATTAACCACAACAGGCTACTGCGAATTTACCAATCACAATAATTATGAGCAGGATCTTGTAAATATGCAGTATTCTCTGTATGTTACGCAAACATATTTCAACGGAAATTATATTCATCAGACAAGCAACGGAAATCTCAAAGTTCCTAATAAGGATGGTGAACCTGTAAATAATGCCTGCCTTGATAGATTTTTCGCTCTCACAGGTGCGCCTATTTCTTCCTATTGCGGCAGCAAGGACGAGTTTTTAGGTGCATACAGACAGTACAACAGACCAATAGGTGTTGAGCGAGGCGATCTTGGAAACAAACTTAATTTCTGTATGAACAGCTGTGGTGCTCTTTCTTCTGTTATAAAGCTTCAGCCTGGGGAAGCAAAAGAAATCACCTTTATACTTGGTATGAAGGATGATGACGAAGCCAAGCCTATCATTAAAGGATATGAAAACGATAAAGACCTCTGTCGCAAAGAATTAGAGGAATTAAAAACTTACTGGCATGAAAAACTTGGGCATTTTGTTATAAATACGCCTGATAAAGAATTTAATTCGATGATAAATGTATGGAACGCCTTTAACTGTTTCATCACATTTACATGGTCACGCGCTGCATCGTTTATATACTGCGGAATGAGAAATGGCTACGGGTATCGTGATACTGTTCAGGATATTCAGGGTGTTATACATCTTGATCCTGCCGCTGCAAAGGATCAGATAAGACTTATGCTTTCAGGTCTTGTTTCAACCGGCGGCGCCCTTCCTCTTGTTAAGTATACTCATAATCCTGGTCATGAAAAAACACCTGAAGACAAGGATTACGATAATGGCACATACCGTGCTGATGATGCACTTTGGCTTTTCCCTACAATATACAAATATATTGCTGAATCCGGAGACCTTGGTCTGCTTGATGAGGATATTCCCTATGCAGACAAGGGACATGACTCTATTTACGAGCATTTACAGAGAGTAATCCAGTTCTCAGAAACACATTGCGGAACTCATGGTCTGCCAGCTGGTCTTTCCGCAGACTGGAACGACTGCCTGAACCTCGGTAAAAAAGGTGAATCTGTTTTCGTAGCCTTCCAGTTCTATATGGCAATGAGACTTATGTCTGAATTTGCAGAATACAAAAATGACACTGCTTTAAAGGCTGAACTCGAAAAGAAAATGTCAGTTCTCAAAGAAAAATTGAACACTGTATGCTGGGACGGAGACAGGTATGTAAGAGGTCTTTCTGAAAGTGGTCGTGTTATAGGATGCAAGGATAATATTGAAGGAAGTATGTGGCTCAACCCTCAGAGCTGGGCTGTTATTTCAGGCGGTGCAGATGCAGAAAAAGAAGATCTCGCCCTTGAAAACGTACACAAACTCCTTAACACTGAATTTGGTGCAATGCTTCTTACACCTTACCTTCATTCACATGCTCTTCCTGAAACCGGTGCTGTTTGCTATAACCCATCCGTCAAGGAAAATGGAGGTATATTCTCTCAGACTCAGGGTTGGATAATCTTAGCCGAAGCATTAAAGGGACATGGCAACAGAGCATTTGAATACTATTCAGAAAACTGCCCTGCTAAACAGAACGATAAAGCAGAAGTAAGAGTCCTTGAACCTTACATCTACGGTCAGTTCACCGAAGGAAGCGACAGCCCTGCTTTCGGACGTTCTCATGTGCACTGGCTTACAGGTACCGCATCTACAATGATGGTGGGTTCAGTGGAAGGTATACTTGGTATGAGACCTGATCTTTTCGGTCTTAATATTGAACCTTCCATTCCATCAGAGTGGGATGAATTTACAATTGAAAAAGATTTCAGAGGAAAGCACCTTTCAATATCTGTAAAAAATCCTTCTCATAAGGAGTCTGGTTTTACATCAATGACAGTAAATGGTGAAAAATATGATAAGCCTTATATCCCGGCTGATAAACTCGCAGCTGAAAACAAGGTTGAATTAGTTCTTTAAAACAACACTTCATTGCTTCACAATATAGATATAGCAAAGGGTGTCCGGAGGTATTCCGGACACCCTTTTTATAGTAAGCAAAAAATACTTGTTCTTACTAAATTATGCTTCTTTTAAGTACAAAAAGAGGACTCTCTATTAAGAGAATCCTCTTTAAATCTTAAATAAGATTATTCGATGATAGAAACAACCTTACCTGATCCTACAGTACGACCACCTTCACGAATAGCGAAAGAAAGACCCATTTCCATAGCGATTGGGTGGATAAGATCGATAGTCATTTCGATGTTATCACCAGGCATGCACATTTCTGTGCCTTCTGGAAGATTGATTATACCAGTAACGTCTGAAGTTCTGAAATAGAACTGTGGACGATAGTTGTTGAAGAAAGGTGTATGACGACCACCTTCATCCTTGGTAAGTACGTAAACCTGAGCTGTGAACTTCTTATGGCACTCTACAGTGCTTGGCTTACAAAGAACTTCACCTCTCTCGATCTCGTCACGGTTAACACCACGGAGAAGAGCACCGATGTTATCACCAGCCTGAGCGTAATCAAGACTCTTACGGAACATCTCGATACCTGTAGCTGTTGTCTTTCTATTTTCCTTAGAACCACCAACGATTTCAAGTTCGTCATTAAGACGAAGCTCACCACGCTCTACACGGCCAGTAGCAACAGTACCACGACCGGTAATTGTGAATACGTCTTCTACAGGCATAAGGAATGGCTTATCGTTATCACGAACTGGCTCTTTGATATAATCATCAACAGTGTCCATAAGTCTCATGATACGATCGCCCCAGTTATCATCTGGGTTCTCAGCATCAATAGGATCACCACTTGCCATCTTAGCAGGCTGTGTAGAATCCTGAAGTGCCTGGAAAGCTGAACCTCTAACGATTGGGCAGCCTTCAAAACCATATTCCTCAAGCTGTTCAGTAACTTCCATTTCTACGAGATCAAGAAGTTCTGGGTCATCGACCATATCACACTTGTTAAGGAATACTACGATATAAGGAACACCTACCTGACGAGCAAGAAGGATGTGCTCCTTTGTCTGAGCCATAACACCATCAGTAGCTGCAACAACAAGGATAGCACCATCCATCTGAGCAGCACCAGTGATCATGTTCTTAACGTAATCTGCATGTCCTGGGCAGTCAACGTGTGCGTAATGTCTCTTCTCAGTCTCATACTCAACGTGAGCAGTAGAAATGGTTATACCTCTTTCTCTTTCCTCTGGAGCCTTGTCGATCTGATCGAATGCAACTGCGTCATCAATGTGAAGTCTCTCTGAGAGAACCTTTGTGATAGCAGCAGTAAGTGTAGTTTTACCATGGTCTACGTGACCAATGGTTCCAATATTTACATGTGGTTTTGTTCTTTCGAACTTCTGCTTTGCCATGTTAATATCCTCCTAAAAAATTGTTCTTTTCAGAACACCAACTGTTCTAATTATATTGCAAAACGTGGATATTTGCAAGCTAATTCTAATTATTGTCGGTGGCAAAAGTATCTGCCACCGACTTAATGATATGCGGCCGGCACATATCATGTGCTCTATGCCACTATTATCACTTTAATTACTTCTTATTCTTTGCAAGTTCCTCAGCTCTTGCTGAAAGAACCTTCTCCTGAACGTTCTTAGGAACTGCTTCATAATGATCAAAGAACATTGAGTAGTTACCACGACCCTGAGTCTTGGAACGGAGGTCGGTTGCATAACCGAACATCTCTGCAAGTGGCACCATAGCCTTTACAAGCTTGCCGTTACCAACATCTTCCATACCCTCTACACGGCCACGACGTGAGTTAACATCGCCGATAACATCGCCCATGTATTCTTCAGGCATAGTAACTTCTACCTTCATGATAGGTTCGATAAGTACAGACTTACCCTTCTGCATAGCATCCTTCATAGCCATAGAACCAGCGATGTGGAATGCCATTTCTGAAGAATCGACTTCATGATATGAACCATCATAAACGTTAGCGTGAACACCCATTACAGGATATCCGCCAAGGATACCAGCATGAGCTGCTTCTTCGATACCATCGAAGATAGGCTGGATATATTCCTTAGGAATATTACCACCAACTACAGTAGATTCACATGTAACTGTCTCCTCACCGTTGTAATCAAGAGGTGAAAACTTAACCTTACAGTGACCATACTGTCCACGACCACCTGACTGTCTTACGAACTTAGCTTCAACGTCACAAGGTTCTGTGATAGCTTCTCTGTATGCAACCTGAGGAGCACCAACATTAGCTTCTACGTTAAATTCACGAAGAAGACGGTCAACGATGATCTCAAGATGAAGCTCACCCATTCCGGCGATGATTGTCTGACCTGTTTCCTGATCAGTATGAGCGCGGAATGTAGGATCTTCTTCTGCAAGCTTTGCAAGAGCATCAACAAGCTTACCCTGACCTGCCTTTGTCTTAGGCTCGATAGCAAGCTCGATAACAGGATCTGGGAATTCCATTGACTCAAGGATAACAGGATGCTGCTCATCACAGAGTGTATCACCTGTTGTAGTTACCTTAAGACCTACTGCTGCAGCGATATCACCTGAGAATACTTCCTCAAGTTCTGATCTCTTGTTAGCGTGCATCTGAAGGATACGACCAACTCTTTCCTTCTTATCCTTTGTAGAATTAAGTACATAAGAGCCTGACTTGCATGTACCACTATATACACGGATAAACGCAAGCTTTCCTACGAAAGGATCGGTCATGATCTTGAATGCAAGAGCTGAGAAAGGTTCTTCATCAGAAGACTTTCTTGTCATTTCATTGCCATCAAGATCTGTACCCTTGATATCCGGTACGTCTGTAGGTGCAGGCATATATTCGATAACGGCATCAAGAAGCTTCTGAACACCCTTATCACGATATGCTGAACCACAAAGTACAGGAATTGCTGTACCAGCAATAGTAGCCGCACGAAGAGCCTTCTTTAATGTTGGAACATCTGGCTCCTCGCCATCAAGATACATCATCATGAGTTCATCATCGAGCTCACAGATGCTCTCGATAAGCTTTGTGTGATATTCTTCACACTGATCTTTCATATCATCAGGGATTTCCTTGATGACGATATTCTGGCCCTTATCTCCTTCGAAATAATAAGCCTCCATCTCAAAAAGATCTACAAGACCCGCAAATGTATCCTCTTTACCGATAGGTAACTGAAGGATTATAGGGTTCTTTCCAAGTTTAGTTCTGATCTGATTAGCTGAGCCAAGGAAATCTGCTCCGATGATATCCATCTTGTTGATGAATGCCATACGAGGAACATTATACTTGTCAGCCTGGCGCCATACGTTCTCTGACTGTGGCTCAACACCGCCCTTAGCATCGAAGACACCAACAGCACCGTCAAGTACACGGAGTGAACGCTCTACTTCTACAGTAAAGTCTACGTGTCCTGGTGTATCAATAATGTTGATACGGTTCTCAGGAGCACCAGCCTTTGGCTTACCATGATCTTCAAGAGTCCAATGGCATGTTGTAGCGGCAGATGTAATGGTAATACCTCTTTCCTGCTCCTGTTCCATCCAGTCCATGGTAGCAGTACCTTCGTGAGTATCACCTATCTTATAATTAACACCGGTATAATACAGGATACGCTCTGTAAGAGTTGTCTTACCTGCATCGATATGAGCCATAATACCGATGTTTCTGGTTCTTTCCAGTGGATATTCTCTAGTAGCCAAAAATATTTCCTCCTATTACCAACGATAGTGAGCAAATGCCTTGTTGGCCTCTGCCATCTTGTGCATATCCTCTTTTCTCTTAACAGCTGAACCTGTATTGTTGATAGCGTCAAGGATCTCATTGGCAAGTCTTTCTTCCTGGGTCTTCTCACCTCTCTGACGAGAGTATACTGTGAGCCAGCGAAGTGCGAGTGTCTGTCTTCTTTCTGGTCTGATCTCGACTGGTACCTGATATGTAGCACCACCGATACGTCTGGCCTTTACTTCGAGAACAGGCATTATGTTGTTAAGAGCTTCTTCAAAAGCATCAACGGCCTTCTTGCCGCTCTTCTCTTCAACTTTTGCGAATGCTCCGTAAACGATCTTCTGTGCAACACCCTTCTTACCGTCAAGCATGATGTTATTAATAAGCTTAGTAACAATCTTGCTGTTGTAAACAGGATCTGCAAGAACATCTCTTTTAACTATATGTCCTTTACGTGGCACGGTTCTTCCCTCCTAAACAGAATACTGATCTTCAGATTCAAAGGTACTCACTACCCTGCCGGGTGACCCCTCAACAGGCAGTGTTCGTGTCCGGTTGAAATCGATCTTATATATTATATAAGGGCGAAACTAATCCGGCACTTTTAATCCTTAAATCTCTAATCGTACGTGGTTAATTATTTAGACTCCTTTGGTCTCTTGGCACCGTACTTACTACGAGCCTGACGTCTCTTGGCAACACCTGCTGTATCAAGTGTACCACGAACGATGTGATATCTTGTACCTGGAAGGTCCTTAACTCTGCCTCCACGGATAAGAACAACGCTGTGTTCCTGAAGGTTGTGACCTTCACCTGGAATGTAGCTTGTTACTTCGATACCGTTTGAAAGACGCACTCTCGCAATCTTACGAAGAGCTGAATTAGGCTTCTTAGGTGTAGCAGTTCTAACTGCTGTGCAGACACCTCTCTTCTGTGGAGAACTTGTCTCAATTGTTGTCTTTCTGAGTGAGTTAACTCCTACGTGAAGAGCAGGAGACTTTGACTTCTTTGCAGATGTCTGTCTTCCCTTTCTTACGAGCTGATTAAAAGTTGGCATTAATTTCACCTCCTGTTTCAAAAATAAAATAACTGTGCGTCTATACCGACACACAGTTATTTATTATAAACCTGCTTTTCTATACTGTCAAGGATTTTTTTATCGATCAAGCTTCATCATCATCTGACTCAACTGTTAAAAAATCATTGGCATCATCCTCTGCCTTATATTCAGGAAAGTCCTTGATAAGTCCATCTTCATCCGCATCGAGACTGTCATCATCTGATTCCATTCTCGTATCTGTATCAAGTTTAACTGAACGATAGTACTTCATTCCTGTACCGGCAGGAATAAGCTTACCTATTATAACATTTTCCTTGATACCATTAAGATGATCGATCTTACCCTTTATGGCAGCATCCGTAAGAACTCTGGTTGTTTCCTGGAAGGATGCAGCTGCAAGGAAGGAATCTGTAGCAAGAGAAGCCTTCGTGATACCAAGCATTACCTGCTTTCCTTCAGCTGTCTCAAATCCTTCAGCTTCGAGCTGTTCATTAAGTTCCTCGAACTCAATCTTGTCAACAAGAGTTCCCGGAAGATAATCCGTATCTCCCTGTTTTTCGATTTTTATCTTCTTCATCATCTGGTGGATGATCATTTCGATATGCTTATCTGCAATCTCAACACCCTGAAGACGATAAACTCTCTGAACTTCCTTGAGAATGTAGTTCTGAGAAGCGGCAACACCCTTTATCTTGAGAATGTCATGTGGATTGACACTACCTTCTGTAATCTCATCACCGGCTTCAAGTACTGCACCTTCATAGATATCCGGCTTAAGTCTTGAGCCAAATGGTATAAGATAAGTCTTGCTTTCACCAGTTTCATCATCGGTTACTACAACTTCTCTCTTCTTACCTTCCTGAATTGATACCTTACCAGGTATCTCTGTGATAATTGCAAGTCCCTTAGGTTTACGAGCTTCAAAAAGCTCCTCTACTCTTGGAAGACCCTGTGTAATATCACCACCGGCAAGACCACCTGCATGGAAGGTTCTCATGGTAAGCTGTGTACCAGGTTCACCGATTGACTGGGCAGCAATTACACCGACTGCTTCACCAACCTGAACAGGCTGTCTTGTTGCCATATTTGCGCCGTAGCACTTTGCGCA
>Ga0256405_10005202_pt1 | contig 22969 bp, 21 predicted proteins | sample RumenRJG_02DNA_FD_189096 | JGI IMG/M metagenome (GOLD analysis project Ga0256405, IMG submission 189096) | Bovine rumen microbial communities from Lethbridge, Alberta, Canada - RJG_02 | ecosystem: Host-associated > Mammals > Digestive system > Stomach > Rumen | place: Canada: Alberta... | reverse complement strand
TGAGGAGGGAGTCGGAAATTTCTCCTTGCGGGTCAATGTAGGTGCCGCAGAAGAGGAGGATGAGACCGCCTATTGCGAGAATCGCTGCTGTGATTATTTGAATGTTATATTTCATTGTTGTTGTTTTTTAAAAAAAACAAAAGGGCGCAATACTTTTTGGCTTTTTCCAAAATTCGGTGCAAATATATACCAGAAAAGGGACGATTTGCAAATTTTCGTCCCCAATCTGTTAAGAATTCTTAAAAAGCGCATCAGAAGTGGTTTTCTCCGGTCAGGCATGCCCAGAAATGGTCCGCGTGTTCGCGTTTGAGCCATCCTTTGTTGAGGGCTTGGGAGAAGAACTGCGGTTTATGGATATTATGTCTAAGACAGTAGTTTTTCCACATGTAGAAGGCTGCGTCAAACTCTCCTTCGGGGTCAGGATCTTTCGTGCGCTCGTTGAGGCGTGCGCGAATGTCACTAATTGGAATTTTGTTTTCTGCTTTCATTTTCTACAATTTTGAGGTTGAGTTGTGCAATTTGCTTACGGAGATGGACCGATGATGGACCGATAATGGACCGAGGATGTTTCGGGGCGAAGGTGACGAAGATTTTGCCGGATTTAAAGGTACGGAAAATGCAGTCACCAAATCGTCCGTGCAGCGCCACGATTCTTCCGTCTTTGGATACTACTTGCATGGTTTGTCGGGGAATTCTTCGGAGTACCACGCTTCGGGAGTATTGGATTCTTCTTGGAAGATTTTCTCATACTCGGGATCTTTGCGATAGTCTTCGAGTTGCACATCATAAGGCACGCGCATGGTTTCGAAGAGTGCCGCGGCCTTGGGGTTGCATACGACCGGTGTCGTAGCGATAGTCTCGATGGCGTCGGAATTGGACCACGCGACATCTTGACATTTGTCATCTCCGATGAGGAGGTAAAAATAGGCGTTGTTGTTCCACTGACGAGCCCAGACATAAAGGGCGTTGATGATGGCAGTGACGAAGGCGTTGATTGCCTTGGATTTTAAAGATTTTTTTGACATAATTGTTTGAATTTTTGGGGTTAATAATATCCGGATACTATCCGGGGTAATGGACATAGTTTTTTTATTTGCGGGGTTTGATATCGGTCATTTGCCAGACGCGGGCTTCGTCGCGGGTGTAGAGACCGTAGGAGCCGTTGAACTTAGCAGAGACGATTTTGCCCTCTTTGAGGAGTTCATCGAGTCGTTGTCGTCCATCCCAGTTGGTGGGATACGGATGGCAATAGGCGATGATTTCATAAGGCGAACCATAGAAGGATCCTCCGTTCCATTTGCGGTAAAGGAGATAGAGGTAGAGTCGGCGTTGCTCGTTGAGGCTGAGCGCGTCCCACTTGTCGCCGAGTTTGAGGTCGATGCGGTATTTGCGCTCGGGGTCGATCAGTTTCATAAATGCGATGAGCGATTTATTTTGCCGTTTCTCTAAGATGTCGTCTATGGTCTCCATTAAAAAGGGGGATTTTTAAATTATAAAATAAATTATTTTTAGGGATATTATACCCCACCCGCATGGTTTTCTCTTTGGTTCTTTCTCTTTTTAGGGTTGTGTCTTTTTTGCCCCAACAAGGAACCTAGTCTAAAGGAAAAAGACACAAGCTATAACCGGGGGGGGTGGATAAAAAAAAGACACAAGCCAAACCAGGACTGTATAAAAAAGACACAAGCTAGTCGAGGCCGATGACTTTAACGGTGAGCTTGATCTCATCGGGAGTCCAATCGGGGTGTGTAGCAACGAAGGCGTCGGTGATACCTTTCATCTCGCGCGTGAGGGCGGCTTGGTACTTACGACTTTGCTCTTTCTGTTCGTTTTTCTGTCGCCAGCGGATGGCATCTTCTCCTTTATAGCGATTGTAGTTGGTCATATCAATGACTTCGGTGCGCTGGAGTTGGAAGGTACCTACTCTAGGGATGGAGAACTCACCGCGGTCGAGGCCTTTGGAGGAAAGGATAGCAACGGCTTCGTCAGCAGCCTTGGAACTGATTTCGTCAATACGTGCTTTGATAGCTTTTTCTTGGGTGCGCAGGGAGCGCAAGAGGGTTAAATTTTCTGTTTTCATAATTGTTGATTTTTTGGTGTCGTCAACTAGACGACGTAATACAAAGAAGAATCTTTTTAGGGTTGTGTCTTTTTTTGCTTAAAAAAGGAACAAGCTGGCAGGAAAAAGACACAAGCCAAAACATGGGAGGTCTTATTAAAAAGACACAAGTTAGATCTCCATGTGGTGGGACATGTCGGATTGCATGATTTCGTCGGTGGTGCGATGATCGCGGTGGAAGCCGGTGAGCATAGCTTGGAAGTCGGGTTCGGACATGCGGGCAAAGCGGATAAAGTCCCGACGGGAATAGATGGAGACATTCTTGACGAGTGTCTTGAGCGCTTTGAGTCGAGCGTCGTAATGGTAATGACGCGACTTAGAGAGCCAGATGAGGTTGTCCGGTCGGTTGTCGAACTTGTTGCCATTGAGATGATGGCATACTTGTCCTTTGCGAGGTAGTCCCCAACGAGCAGCGCAGATGAGGTTGTGCGCCTTTTTAGTGTACTTCCCAAAACGGATAAACGGGTACATACTACCCCCTCTGTGGTTTCGGTCTGCTTCTGAGAAATGCTGTGGTTTTACTTTGTCGTTGGCATCCAAGATGCGGCCTTGATCATCTGCATAGAAGCAGTTACCATCAATCAATGATGGCGGAATACGGTACTTAGTTGTGTTGACCATAATTGTTAAATTTTTGATGTTTAAAAATTATGGCCGGGCCCAGCCGTTAGCTGTGATTCGAATTCGGGTGCAAAATTACTGCTTTTTGCTGGGATGTGCGAGGTTGGAATGCTCCTTTTGAGAGCGCGTTTTACTCCTTTTTGCGGATTTTGAGGTATTTTCGGGTATAATTTTGGCGCAAAATATGCTCATCTATTGTCCAACCGACGAATTTTGTTAGTTTTTGGGCTAATTCGGACCATGATTTTTTCTGATTGACAGGGAAGAGGATATGGGCTTTTGGATCGTAGATCAGCCAAATTGCCAGTACCGTGTAGTTGTCCTCCGGAAAGTTCCATTTTTCTGTAGTGTTCAGCACTCCTTCCAGCATGATGGCTTTCAACTCGTCCAGGTCGTTGTGGATTCTTGAAATCAAGGCAGATGTTTTTTCAAGATTCATTTGATTTGCTTCCATTTTGTAAGAATTTTGTTGATTTTAGTGAAATTAATTATTTTTTTTGCATTTTTTTGAAAAAAAATTTGTATATATAAAAAAATAGTATTACCTTTGTGGCAAAACTACACATTGTCTTGTAAGAATTACCTTGAAGATGACACCAGATTACATTAAAACAGAGCAAGGATACGCATACGAATATCCCCGTGCGGCGATGACGACGGATGCTGTAATATTCGGTTTTGACGGTAAGGGATTACAGATTCTCCTTGTTCAGCGTGGCGTTGAGCCTTTCAAAGGGACCTGGGCATTGCCCGGTGGTTTTCTCCGCATGGATGAGACGATAGAAGAGTGTGCAAAGCGGGAGCTGTTTGAGGAGACGGGTCTGGTACAGCCGTACATGGAACAGTTTGGTATTTTCTCGGATGTGAATCGTGACCCGCGCGGGCGCATAATTACCTCTGCTTTTTACGCGCTCGTGTGTATAGCGGACGTGAAAGGAGGAGATGACGCGGTGGAAGCCAAGTGGTTTCCTGTGACAGAGATCCCGACTTTGGCATTTGACCATGACCGGATTGTACGCGTAGCGCAACAGAAGTTAAGGGAGGATATTCATTTCAGGCCGGTTGGTTTTGAGTTGATGACGGATCAGTTTACGATACCTCAGTTGCAGCGGTTGTATGAATCGATATTGGGAATACGTTTTGAGCGTCGTAATTTTGCGAAGAAGATCTTGGCGACGGGTATTTTGGATCCGGTAGGCAAGAAAGCCGAGGTGCGAGGTCACAGACCGCCAGAGTTGTATACGTTCAATCAAGACAAGTATGAGCAATTGAAACAGGATCATTCCATGCGTTTAGAATTTTAATTATGAGACAGAAAGTAATTATACTGCTATCATTGATTAGTTTTAGTTGTAGTATCTGTGCGCAACAGAATAGGGTGCAGCCTATCTTTAAGCCAGCACACGGATGGGATAATGTCAATTTTTGCTTATGCTGGTATAACGACAAAGATATCTACAATATAGGTTCGTATACATTCTGTTCCCCCGGTAAGGTGCTCGATGTCCAAGTGAGTCCCGCAAGTAATATCTTTGCCACATTGTATGTGAGGGGAAAAAGCCGAGCGGTGAGTGTGTTCAATTATTCAGATGGAAGCGCAAAACATACGTTTAAGTTACCGGACAATCCCACGGCAATAAGTTTTTCTTCGAATGCTAAATATCTGTGTGTAGCGGATGCCGGTAGGGTTATTCGTGTATTTAACTCATCTGACTATCAGCAAATCCGAACCATCCCTACTGCTTTTGCACCCAAGAAAATAAGCTTAAGCAATAATGGATATTATATCGCAGCATTTGAAGACAACATCGTGTACATATGGAATTTTGAGACCGGACGTGTTCGTAAAATTATTGAGATGGCGAATAATGTCAACCATATTGCTTTCTCGCCCGACAATGCCCAAATGGCGATTCTTACGGAAGTCGGTAAACTCCACATCTACGATACCCGTACCTTTGAGCAGACAGAGGTACATGAGGGTATGAGCGATGCCAAGGAATGTGCATTCCACCCCGAAGGTAAATACATCGCTATTATCACAGCGACAGACAAGATCGTTATCCTCAATATGAAAAATTCATCCGAGGAACGGCAGGTTGTGCATGCTTCGAACGGCGGAATAAACCATCTTGGATATGCCCGTACTGTAACAGGGACCATGAATCTGGTATACAATAATGGTTTGCAGTTTGTATTCCATCCGCTTGAAAAACTGGTTCCGGATTATGAGCGTCTTGTTCGCTCTGAGGTGGAAGAGAAAATGGATGAATGGCTTAAACAGATGCCGGGTGAGTCTTTGGAGGAATATCATTTGCGTGTGAATGAAGAAACCAGAGCTCAACAATATGCGCTGTTTGAGAACGAGATAGCAACCGAAATGGCGGGAGATATGATCGGTCAAGCAGAGATATCGTTTGGTAATTATAACCAGGAGCAACAAATGCTGGAAATCAACTTCGATAATATGCAGGAGATATATCTCGAAGTGCCTCAAGAAGACGTGGCTGAATTCTCCAGACCGGAGAAACTGGCATTCGAGAACTCAGTGTATGGCGTAACGGAAGATGATAAGTTTGAGCTTCTTTATACCGAAGTAACCAATACGGAGACAGGTAAGAAATATGTATTTGATAACTTAGACAAACAATCGCTGGCTTACTTGGCGTCCGATGAGAACTTCGTGCCTCTCGATCTAATTCAACAATCTTCCATGGAGGAAATTAAATTACAGGAGATACGAGAGGAAGTGGTGGCAGCAGCGAAAGAGGCGTCACTCATATCGGAGCATACCCATATTGACGTAAAAACCAAAGTAGAAGCAGCTACCAATGCAGACGGTGATAAGATAATGAACTATAGTATTGAATTCAACTACGATGTGGAACAAGAATTCTCTTCGCAAGAAGACTTCGGTCCGGGTAAATATATCATTAGTCAGTCGGAGTCGGCTATGGCGATGCTGAAGATTGTAGGTAACGCGTTTCAAAATGAGTTCAAGGAATATTTGGCTCCCGGTAAGAAAGTCATTATCTATGTAACGGGTTCTGCAGACGCAGCGCCTATCAAAAATAAAATAGCTTACAACGAGGAATACGGAGCGTTTAACGAAGAGTTGGTTTATAGTAAAGGCGAGCTGACAACGATAACGCTCAATAGATCCACAGGCATTACCAACAATGAGCAACTCGCTCTGTTGCGCGCGATGGGAGTAAAAGATTATGTCCAGAAAAATGTACCTCAACTCAATAACATGCAATGCGAGTACAATACTTACTTAAACGTAAGCAACGAGCGTGGAGCTGAGTTTAGACGAATAGGTATTAAGTTTGTGTTTGTAGATGCTTTTTAAATGAACGCAGCAATGAGAAGACACCTGTTAATTTTATTAGTAACGTTCCTATGCACGATGATGTATGCACAACAAGATGCATCAACGGTATATGCCTCGTTTGCTCGTAATTCATCCATACTCAAGACGACGTCTCCTCACTCAGCTGAGTATGAGGCAGCCAAACAAGAGATGTTGCAGTTGTATCCTCAATTGCAATATCACGCCGCCAAATACTCACAAAACCGGCAGACAGCCAATGCCATGACGTTTGCTAAGGCGTATGTCGATATGGCGATGATGCCGCAGTTTGAGGATATGCATTTAGAAAAGAGCGAGCAATATCCCACAATGACCTATTTCCTTGCCTCTAACTATTATAACCGCAAAGACTACACCAATGCGGCTACCTATCTGCAGCGTTATATAGATCTGAATGTGGAGAAGAACAGGACTATGGTATATCTGTTCTTGGCTAAGTCTCATGAGTTGTTGCAGGATACGCAGGCGGAGCTCAATGTGTTGGAGAAAGCATTGGAAGAGTATCCGACCAACAAGGATTTACTATCCATGTCCATTAATGTTCGCATGGAGAAAGGCTGGTATTCCGAGGCTCTTCCATATATAGACAGAGCGCTGGCAGTCAACAGAGGAGATAGCAAAATAATGTCATTAAAGGGGCAATGCTATGAGGCGCTGCAACGATACGAGGAGGCGGTAGATATCTATGCATTCTTGGCTGAGCAGAAGAAGACCTTGGCGATGTACAAACACTATGCCATTAACTTGTTTAACTGTGGGGTGCAGTACTCCTCCACAAACAGATCGCTTGCTACTTCCTACATGCAGCGTTCAATACCTGTTCTTAAGCAAGTGGTAGCCAATGACCCAACGTCTATACCATTCACGAACGCACTTGCGATGGCTTATCTGTACACGGATCAATATGATCTTTTAGCCGAAACAAATGATCGCCTGCGTGCTTTAGGAGCCAACGAAGTAGAGGCCGGTTCGGCTACGGAGCCGGTGATGTTAGCTTCTGATCTCAAACGACCGGCAAAATCTGCCAACACACAACCTGTGGCCAAACCGCAAAACACCACAAGTCCACAGACTGGATTTAAAGCATTTGCACAAACGTTTATAGAGAAAGAAATACAATTGTGGCAGCAAAAAGATCCGTTTGAGACGATAGACGAGTATAAGAGCCGCGTGACCGAGCAGACGCGTGCCATGAAGGTGGAGGAACTTATGGAGGAGGCAAAGAAACAATATATTGCCAAACAGGAGAAGAAAATACGTATCTCGGACTTTATTTTGCAGCCCTACGACGCAGAAAACAGAGTGTTCCTTATTCAGTCCAAATATGGAGATATAGTACTGCCTGTTCCTCGAGAGAATAACGAGGCTCGAAATTTTGCGAATACATGGAAAGAGGTTCATATCGAACATCCGGAGTTTGATATAGCCGGCGACCAAATGGTTATTCGCTCTGCCGATTTCGTGACGCGTAATGGCATTGTTTACCACTATTCCGATCAAGACGAGATGAAGTATAGTCAAGCGCAGATAGCCATGCAGTTTGACGAGATCGATTATAGTAAATTAGGAGGCTCGGCGGGACAACGCAACAAAGTGAAAGTGGAGAAGAATACAGTCACGGTAGGTAGTTCCGATGTCGATATCAATATTCCTGTCAACAAGGTCACACATAATGACAAGTTTGCCTTCCTTATTGGAAATGAGAACTATCAACTGATAGCGTCTGTTCCTTACGCATTGCATGATGTGCGCACCATGAAACAATATTGTAATAAGGCCTTAGGTATTCCCGAAACAAATATCCGCGTCTATGAGGACGCAACCTTTGGCAAAATGCTCGCTTGTGTACGAGATATCAAGGCGATTTCTGATGCGTATAATGGTGAGATCGATATCATCTTCTACTATGCCGGTCACGGTGTTCCGGATGAAGCGAGCAAGTCTGCTTACTTATTACCGATAGATGCAGATGGTATACAAAAGGAGTCTTGTTATCCGGTGGGGAGATTATACAACGTTTTAGGAGGGCTTGGTGCTCGTTCTGTGATAGTAATGATGGATGCTTGTTTTAGCGGTTCACAACGCGGTGAGGGCATGTTGGCTTCCGCACGTGGCGTGGCCCTGAAAGCCAAACCAGACGCGCCACAAGGACGCATGGTCGCTATCTCGGCCGCTACCGGAGAAGAAACGGCTTATCCGTATGAGGAGCAGCAACATGGTATGTTTACCTACTATCTACTCAAAGCCATACAGGAAAGCAAAGGTAAACTGACACTCGGAGAACTGGCGGACTATGTGCAAACACAAGTAAGACAGCGTTCCGTTGTGATCAATCACAAGAGTCAAACGCCTACAGTCAATGCCTCGTCAGAAGCTAAAGATTGGCAAAATTGGAAACTCAAATAATTAACATTTATTTACTAACCCCAAATTTAAGCAGTATGAAAAAAATTATGATGGTAGCAATGGCCTTAATCGTTGCATGTGGTGTAAGTTTCGCTGACAACAAGAGCGAGCAAAAAGAAATCCGCAAAGAGCGTCAGGAAATCCGCAAACTGGCGAAAAAAGAATTGTCTGAGAAAGTAGACAAAGTGACCAAGAAAGAGGCAAAGCGTATGGTCAAAGAAGGTTGGAAAGTTAAACCGGGTGCGCTGCCTTTGGAGAAGCAACTGGAGCGTTCTTACATGATGCAGTATGAGTACGAAGCAGATTTGTTCCCGAAGTATATTATGGGTGAAGCTTCGTCGGTAGGCGAGAACTACGACGCTGCAAAGACCGCAGCTCTCTCGTTGGCTATTACCAATCTGGCAGGTCAGATCCAGACGGAGGTTACAGCGCTGGTTGAGAACACGGTTGCTAACCGTCAGATGTCGGCTGATGATGCTGCTTCTATCACGGAGAGCGTAATGGCAAGTAAGAACTTGATTTCGCAGTCTATCGGTCGTACCATTCCGGTAGTAGAGGTTTACCGCATCAACAGCAAGAAAAACAACGAGGTTCTGGTGCGATTGGCTTATAATGGCGACATGGCTAAAGAGGCAGCCAAGAAAGCTGTACGTGAGGAGTTGGAGAAGAAGGGTGAGAATCTTCACAACCAGTTGGATAAGGTGCTTGGTTTCTAATCAAGCCCATCAGGTATAGGCGGCTGATTACCGCCTATACTTACTAAATTTTACTAGTATGAAAAAGGTATTTATTTCTATCTTGTTAGCCTGTGTAACGGCATTATGCATAGCAGGCGATGTGGTTCGTGTTTCTGCGGTATATGAGTATGCTTCGAATAACCCGAATGAGACTCCGGCTCAAGCGGAAGCGAATGCGTTTCTGGCCGCTAAGCAGAAAGCATTGGAAGATAGGTTCGGATTGGATGTAACAAAGATCACGAACACCTTAATTACCAGCCGCACGGAGGGCGAGAAGTCGAAGTCGGAGACGAATGTGTTCTCTGCGGGAGAGACAGCGGTACGAGGAGAGTGGATCGAGACTATTCAGGAGAAAGTATTGGAGAAGAGTTTTACGAATGGATTCTGGGTTGTCAAAGTACGAGTGGAAGGTAAGGCACGCAATTACTCGACGGAGAAGGCGGATATCCAGTATGTGTTTGTGAAGGACGTACAGGATAAGGAATCGCCTGTTGCTTTCCGAGATGGTAGCGATATCTTTTTGCGGTTCTCATCGCCGGTTGCCGGATATCTGTGTGTGTATCTGGTGGATGAAGAGCAGAATGCGTATTGTCTGCTGCCGTACATGAGTCGTCAGACAGGCAGTCATCCTGTGGAGGCGAATAAGGACTATGTGTTCTTCTCTCCCAAATTTGACAAGGAGGCTCAAGATTATACCGTCAATTGTGCGCGTTCCTCGGAACAGAATATGCTGTATGTGGTGTTCTCGCCGAACGAGTTTACCAAGGCTGCAGACAAGCAAAGTGGCAAGAATTTTAGGGATGAGCAGTTGCCGCGTGAGTTGAGTTATGAGGCATTGATGAAGTGGCTGTCAAGAAACCAGACAAAGGATCCGGATATGGTTGTTCGGTCGACGTTGATTACAATTAGGAAATAAACAGACGAGTATATGACACTACAAGAATTGTACGATTTGATTCATCTGGATGAGAGTTATCGTATCGAGCGTACCGTTTCAACGGGCGATATGGATAAGTTCCAGGAGGCGATTTGTGCTTTTGCCAATGACCTACCCGGTCATCGGAAGCACGGTTATTTGCTGATAGGAGTAGATGATCATGGAAAGATAAGCGGGTTGAAGGTGGACGACGCGCTGATGAAGCGTATCAGTGGTATACGTTCGGACGGTAATATATTACCGCTACCGGTGATGACGACGGAGAAGGTGGAAACGCCGGAAGGAGACGTATTGGTGGTCGATGTGACACCATCTTTCGATACGCCTATCCGATACCGCGGTCGTACATTCGTGCGGATTGGTCCGAGACGTGATATCGCATCGCGTGAAGAGGAACGGATTCTGGCGGAGCGTTGTGCAGCTTCGCTACCGACTTTTGATACTCGTCCTTGTCGAGAAGCAACGTTAGATGACTTGGATTTGGAGATAATACAGAAGGAATATCTGCCGAAGGCGATAGCTCCGGAGGTGTTGGAGCACGATGACCGAACGTTAGAGGAACAATTAGCTGCATTGCGTTTGTATAATAAGCAGTGGAAATGTCCGACGTATGCGGCATTGATCATGTTCGGTAAGAATCCTCGGTATTTTATGCCGGGTGCATTGGTGCAGTTCGTGCGCTTTGAGGGTAAGGATAACGGAGGAAAGATATTGAATGAGCGTCGTTTTGAAGGATCGCTCTTTACTCTATATTGCCGAGACTGGAAAATTTTATTAAGGACGGCATTATCACCAAGCGTCCGGTGCCCATTAGCATCCTGCGCGAAAAAGATGTATATAACTATCCGTATAAGGCGCTGCGTGAGTTGCTGATGAATGCGCTTATGCACCGCGATTATCAGGCTAACACACCGACACGGTTGTATCAATACGACGACCATATCGAGATTATGAACCCGGGAGGGTTGTATGGACAGGCAAGACCAGAGAACTTCCCGAATGTGAATGACTATCGCAACTCGACATTGGCGGAGATGATGCGCACGCTGAACTATGTAAACATGTTCAATCACGGAGTACGGGAGGTAAAATCTCAGTTGGCAGAGAATGGGAATCCGGAACCATTGTTTAAGGTGGATTATGTAACGGCTTTTGCGGTAGAGATACTTGAGGCCAGAGATGAGGAGACGGGTGAGAATGCTGAACTTGGACAGGAACTTGTTCAAAAATTTGGGCAAGTTAGTGACCAAGTTAGGCAAGTTATTCACCAAGTAGTCACTAAGTACTCACTAAGTAGTGACCAAGTTGTTCCTTTATTCGAAGCATTGGCTACACCTATGTCGGCATCACAAATGCGAACATTATGCGGGAAGAAAGATGCCACGCATTTTAGGCGTACCACTTTGCAGCCCATGTTGGATGATAGTTTGCTTCAACCAACGGATACAAAATCCTCTCATAGCCCACAGCAGAAATACTATTTGACGGAAAAAGGGAAGGCATTGTATAAGGAGATAACAGAAAACGTCCAACGTTAAAGGATGAATAGTGGAAATTTTTGTAATAGGAAATCGTAATGTATATTAAGAGAATTTACATAGTTCTTTCTGTGATAATATCATTATTATCAGCGCCACTTTCTATGTTTGCCCAAAAAGCAAGCAATGCTGATTATTATGAGAAGGATAAGAAAATATATATTACTTACTCATTAAACAAAGAGGCAGATATTACTTTGACTGTATCTATTGATGACGGACCATTTCAGAGAATTAGCAATACTTATCTATCTGGCGATGTGGGAGTGAATGTTAAAGCAGGAAGTAAGAAACAAATTGTTTGGGATGTGTTAAAGGATAGAGAATATTTGGTAGGTGCAGTGAAGTTTCAAGTAATAGCAGGTGAGTCCCTCAATTCTTTTTTGAGAAAATCAAAACTAAAGAAGAGCTCCTCATTTTCCAGAAAGACTTCTGCTTATTCCTATACATGCAATAATTTTTATGAAACAGCGGGCAAATTGAGTGTCTCATTTATAGAAGTTGGGATAGGAGCAACACTCAAGAGTGGATTTGGATTTCCATTGTGTTTTTCAGCATTTACATTTAGATATAAAATGCTTGAAGTGGCTCCGGCTTATTTTACATACGATGTAATGAATATCATAAATGGAACTCATGCCGCTTTTTATTGGTCTCCGCAAGCACGAGCCGTTATTCCAATTACTAGTGAAGTGGCATTTATTCCATCAATAGGTCCATCTGTTGATATGTTTACAAAGGATTGGTGGTTTTTACTCAAAGCAAATATTCGATACTATGAGCCCCTGCTAGAAGGAAGTTATGTAGATTTCTTTTTGGGCTATGAAAATAAAGGATTTACCGTAGGATTATCAATTTCTTACTCGTTACCAATATCTAAATGAATATCTTTATGAAACATATAGGTAAATTAATATTGTTAAGTATAATATGCGTCTGTCATTCATTTTATACTTATGCTCAAGTCTCATCATATACAATTACGCCAGTAAAAATAGTAAATATTCAGAAAGAAGTTATTCCTCCTTATTTGTCCGTAATTGAAGAGACCATAGCGTTTTCTGATGCCAATGGCAATAATTTGATAAATGCGAACGAAAAATGCAGCATTCGTTTCAAGATTAAAAATTCAGGAAGGGGTGATGCATATGGTTGTATTGTTAGAATCGAAGCAGAAGGAGATGTCACGGGACTTAGTTATACTAATCAGCAATTACCTACAATTAAGGCAGGAGCTTCACATGATATAGAAGTCCCAATATCTTCTTCCATGAACACGAACACAGGTAATGTAACATTTTCTATTTTAGTGGACGAGCCTAATGGATTTGGAACAGATCCAATTCAGTTAAATGTCGGTACAAGAAAATTTGATGCCCCATTTGTTGAAATTGTAAGTTATAAGATAATAAGCGAAGGAGATACTCAATTAAGAAAAAAGAAACCCTTTACTCTTCAGGTGTTATTGCAAAATACAGATCAAGGTATTGCACATAACATTAAATGCAATTTAACTATTCCAGATAACTTTTTTCTTCTTGAAGGTGAAAGATTTCAAAGTATAAACATTTTGCAGCCCAATGAAACAAAGTTATTGGAGTTTGAATTCCAAACTAATGCTAAAGTAGATGACATTAGTAATATTGAATTTAAATTATCCGAATCATACGGGAAATATGCAAAGGATGCATCAATCCCACTGCGTTTCGGACAGGTCATAAGTAGTGGTATGACTAATATCCAAATAAAAGGAGAAGATAAAAAACGAATTGATATAACAAAGGGTTCTCTTATTTCAGACGTGGATGAACATATCCCAGTAACAACCAGCAAGAATCCGAATATGTTTGTGCTGATTATTGCGAATGAGCATTACCAACAGGTTGCTGCGGTGCCATATGCATTGAACGATGGTAATATCTTTAAGGAATATTGCATTAAGACATTAGGCGTGAGTGAGAAACATGTTCATTATATACCGGATGCTACAATCAATCATATCAAAGCACAAGTAAACTGGTTGAGTAATATAACCGAAACATGGGATGACCCGCAAGTGATCGTGTATTATGCGGGGCACGGTATACCGGATGAGGCAAGCAAGACGGCTTATCTGTTACCGGTAGATGGTTCGGGGACCGATGTTAGTACGGGATATAAGCTGGACGAGTTGTATTCCACACTGGGAAAGATGCCGGCTTCGAGGATAACGGTATTTATGGATGCATGTTTCTCCGGTAGTAAACGAGAAGATGGCATGTTGGCTTCGGCTCGTGGCGTAGCGCTGAAGGCAAAATCCGGAGTGCCGCAAGGCAATATGGTGGTATTCTCTGCCGCTCAAGGAGATGAAACTGCATTCCCTTATCGTGAGCAGCAACATGGTATGTTTACCTATCATCTGCTGAAGAAGTTACAGGAGACGAGTGGAGATGTGACGTTGCAAGAGTTGGGTAACTATATCATTCGCGAAGTGAAGAAACGTTCCTTGGAGGAGAACGATAAGAAACAAACGCCATGCGTGACACCGTCGGCTACGGTTGGAACGGAATGGCAAAGTTGGAAACTGAAATAATTCATTTTGTTACTTATGAAACGTATAATCGTATATATCTTTTTGGTGGCTCTCTGTGTCCCGCGCACGCACGCTCAAACTGTGACGAATGTTACAGCGCGTCAAGAGGGGCAAAATATTGCCGTCTACTATGATCTCTCGGGTAATGCCAATGTGCATATTGAGGTTAGTATTAACGGCAAAAATCATCCGTTAAAATCTATATCAGGAGATGTGGGTAATCGAATTGAGGAAGGTGTACGAAAGAAAATCATCTGGCATGTGTTAGATGAATATGGTACTACTTTTGATGCAAAAAATGTAGTTTTTACAGTAAGCGCGGCTCCTGTTTGGCGTACGTTTTTGGTTGCAGAAGGCGCGATGTCCTTTGCTCCCATGCAAGGCTCGGGAGGCGTTATGATTGGACGAGTTGCCCGGTTGGGCTATTATGCTAAATTCCGTTCCAGTTTTATGTTTGCTTCAGAAAATGGATATTTTGATAAAGAAGGAGCACATTTAAATGGCTATGGAAACATCTCTTCATATGATTTACAGAGTGTATTAACAAGTACAAAACGCAACATGGAACTGGTTGCCAATTTAGGAATGATGTTTAATATGTCACGCAATACGAAATATCCGGTATGTTTATACCTCGGTGGTGGATTTGGTATGCGTAAGCAGATGTGGGAGATTAACAATAATAACTGGGTAAGATATGCTCCAACATCTCATATCGGTTTTAGTGGCGATTTTGGCATCCTGGCTTCTCTAAAAGGTTTCGTGATTGAGGCAGGTGTTAATACTATTAATTTCCAATATTTGGAAGTACAATTCGGACTAGGATATATGTTTAATAAATAAATAAATACTATACGTATGAAAGCAAAATTATTTTCTGTTGTGCTATTTATTGCATACTCTTTTTTAGTCGGTTGCGAGAAGGATTACGATTTTCAAAATTCACAACAAAAGGATGCGCAAGAAGCTGGAATTGAGATTTATAATCAACGGCAAGAGGCAGGCGAAGATGCAGCAACAATCTCATGCCAAATAACGTCTATGGTGTCAATATCAAAAGTGTATTTGGAGTATTGGATGCCGACAGACGAGCAGAATAAACTTGTTAAGGAAATGAAAACTTCCGATACAGACCAACCCTACACTTATACAGTGTCATTAACCGATTTAAAAAGTGATGCAGAATATCATACAGCATATAAAATTATATCAGAAAATAATCAAATTATTCGATTGTCAGGAAAATCTTTTCGTACCACTCCTCCTTTTACGGAAAACTTTACTTATCAAGAAGGAGCTATTCATGGTGCAATTAAGGTCTCGGACACAAAGTATGTTGCTTTTTCCAAAGGTAACCTCCGATATAATGCAGCTACAAATATTTGGAGTTTTGCTGCGAATCAATACGATGTAGTCGGCGAAGCAAATAAAAACGTTTCGGCAACATACAATGGTGATATTGATTTGTTTATGTATGGCACAAGCGGATATGATTCTAAATACGCTCCTTATTATAATTATGATTATGATATATATTCAAATTCAAATTATTATTACGAAGACATAACTAATACAGAATATGATTGGGGTATATATAATCGGATCAGCAATGGAGGTGATCAAGTGGGCTTATGGAGGACATTAAGTCAAGAAGAATGGGAGTATCTTATATCTCATAATGTTGTCGCAAAAGCACAAATTGGCTCAACCAAAGGTATGATTATTTTGCCTATTAATTTTGAATACCCGGATGGAATAGGGACAATTGTAACGGATGCTACATATAGCAAAAACTACTTTAATGAATCTAATTGGATTCGAATGGAAAATAATGGTGCTGTATTTCTTCCGATAGCAGGTTATAGATATAATAAGAATTCTATTCCTAATTATAAAAATGGTGAAGGTTACTATTGGAGTACAACAAGTTATGATTCTTATGATTCTTCTTATTATGGAGACTTTTATGATCATTGTTATGCATTGGAGATTTGTGATAGTGGAATTTTTTTAACGTCAAGTTTGATGCATGAAAATAAGAGAAATCTTTATTGTTTTGCTTTATCAGTACGTCTAGTTTGTAATCTAAACTTAAAATAATGAAACGCCTATTAATTAGTATTTGCATATTCGTTGGTTTGAGTACTATAGCTTTAGCCCAGTCAAAGAGCAGTTCGCAACCGCAAAGCTTTCATATCACTCGCGATGGCTTACCTCCGGTATTGGATATAGTGTCAGGTAGTGTGCACTTTACCGACAATGACAGAAATAATGTCATCAATGCCGGCGAGGAATGTGCGATCTCTTTGATTGTCAACAACAGCGGAGAAGGGGATGCCAGTGGGTGTATTGCGCGTGTACGTGCGACGGGTGTCACCAAAGGTCTGACCTATAACGACGTCCCGCTGCCTGTTATTGCGCATGGACAACAACATACTTTGGTCGTTCCGATTAAAGCTAATCATGATATCGAAACAGGTCAAGTACATCTTTCTATTGAGATTAATGAGCCACATGGCTTAGGCATAGAGCCTATAGGAATAGATATCCATACACAGGCTTTCTTGGCCCCTTGTGTAGAGGTGGTTAGTCAGCAAGTGCTTACCGAACATCAAGCCAAATTAACAAAGAAAATGCCATTCACTCTTCGTGTGGTTGTTCAAAATACACAGCAAGGAACAGCAGAACAAGTAAAAATTGATCTTAATGTGCCAAAGAACATAATGCTAACAAGCGTTAATGCACACACTACTATCCCGTCCTTGCGCCCAAACGAGTCGATAACGATAGATTATGACTTAATCTCAACGGTTAACGCAGATGATGATATTCTATTTGATATTGCTTTGTCAGAAAAGTTTGGGAAATATGCCCACAACAAGCAAATAGACTTGCATTTCGGGCAATCAACAGGTACGCAGACAAATTACGTCATCCATGGCGATTTGCATCAAAACGTGGATATCAAACGGGTGAGTCTTATTTCAGACGTGGATGAACATATCCCAGTAACAACCAGCAAGAATCCGAATACTTTTGTGCTGATTATCGCGAATGAGCATTACCAACAGGTTGCTGCGGTGCCATATGCATTGAACGACGGAAATATCTTTAAGGAATATTGCATTAAGACATTAGGTGTGAGTGAGAAACATGTTCATTATATACCGGATGCCACGATCAATCATATCAAAGCACAAGTAAACTGGTTGAGCAATATAACAGAAACATGGGATGACCCGCAAGTAATCGTGTATTATGCGGGACACGGTATACCGGATGAGGCAAGTATGACGGCATACCTGTTACCAGTAGATGGTTCAGGTACTGATGTTAGTACAGGATATAAGTTGGATGAGTTGTATGCCACACTTGGAAAGATGCCGGCATCGAAGATAACGGTATTTATGGATGCATGTTTCTCCGGTAGTAAGCGAGAAGATGGTATGCTGGCATCCGCTCGTGGTGTAGCACTAAAGGCTAAATCCGGAGTGCCGCAAGGAAATATGGTGGTATTCTCCGCTGCGCAGGGTGATGAGACAGCTTTCCCTTATCGCGAGCAACAGCATGGTATGTTCACCTATCATCTGCTGAAGAAGTTGCAAGAGACGAGTGGAGATGTGACATTGCAAGAGTTGGGAAATTACATCATCCGCGAAGTGAAAAAACGCTCTTTAGAGGAGAACGATAAGAAACAAACACCCTGCGTTACTCCATCGGCTACGGTAGGAACGGAATGGGAGAATTGGAAACTGAAATAGGAAAAGTTCAAGAAGTATGAAAACAAATATTTTTAGATGGTTGATGATTGCCTGTATGGCGTTGTGCTGTTCGTTGTCGGTGATGGCGTATGAATTGGATGTCATTGTGACTAATAATCGCGAACAGATACACTGCCTTATTCTGAAGAATGAGGATGGGGTGATTACGTATGTGTTGTCCGATGATCGGGACGCAAAGGTTTATACCATCCTTAGTTCAGACGTTCAGAAGATTTATCCCCGCGAGGATAAGGCTGTAAAGCGGTTGCGCTCCATCAACGATAAGAATATCCAAATTGATTATTTCAGCGATTACGCAAAGGCAATCGTAGAGAAAGAGATTAACGAATGGCAACAGAAGGATGAGTTCGAGAAGGTAGCGGAATGGAGAATGCGTGTGACGGACGAGACGCGCAAGGCGAAGATTAATGAGTTAACCAAGAAGTGCGAAGCGGAGTATATCAGCAAGTATGAAAATGCGATACCTCTCGAGGTGTCCTTAGAGGGATTATATGACTCGGAGAATGAGGTATTCTTGCTATCTGATCCTACTTTCGGTAACATGATTGTATCGGTGCCTATCAGCGAAGCACGCGACTTTAAAAAGAATTGGGAAACTGCTAAGTTAACGCCGAAATACTTCATTGAGAATGATGTTATTGCATTGGCATCATTGGGTATCGATTTTCCTTCAACCGGAAAGCACTATATGTATTCGAACCAGGCTTCCCTTAAGTACGAATTGGCACATGTGGATTATCAGTTCAATCCGATAGAGATTCCGTCCACTACATCGAATACACCGAAGGGAGAACAGATCATCGGCGAACGTAGAATCACGAATGAGAAGTCGAATGTGGATCTGCAAATTCCGGCAGCCGGAACGGTCAATCCAAATACGTTTGTTGTGATTATTGCCAATGAGGACTACAAGTCCGTGGCTCCTGTGCCGTTTGCGTTGAATGACGGCCGGATCCTGGCAAAATACTGTCAACGCACTTTGGGTATTCCTGCGGTTAACATCAAAGTGCATGAGAACGCCACGTACAATGATATGCGTTTGGCGATTGCATGGCTGAAGAATGTGTGCGAGAAATATGAAGGAGAGGCGTCTGTGATTTTCTACTATGCCGGTCATGGCATTCCTGATCCATCGGATAAGTCGGCTTATCTGCTGCCGGTCGATGGCGACGGACGCTATGTGGCGACCGGTTACAAGTTGGACAACTTATATGAACGACTGGGCAAGATGCCGGCTAAGTCGATTACGGTGCTTTTAGATGCTTGTTTCTCCGGAGCTGGTCGCGAAGGAAAGATGTTAGCCTCGGAACGCGGTGTGGCATTGAAATCGAAGTCCGGTGTGCCGCAAGGCAATATGGTGGTATTCTCGGCTGCGCAGGGAGATGAGACTGCCTTGCCTAACGAAGAAGAAGGACACGGTATGTTTACCTTCTACGTGCTGAAGAAATTGCAAGAGACGGAGGGTAATGTGACGCTGCAAGATCTTTCGCAATACGTTATTCGTGAAGTAGGCCGCAGATCCGCGGTTACCAATAAACCCCAAACGCCAAGCGTAACTCCGTCGGCTACGGTAGGAACGGAATGGCAAAGTTGGAAACTGAAATAATAGTATCATGAAAAGGAATCTTATTGTACTTTGTTTATCTTGCATTGCTGTGCTTGCATCAGCGCAGTCGTTAGAGGAACGCTATCGCGCATTTCAGCAATCGGCAAAGCAGAACTATGCTGATTTTAGGGCGCAGGCGAATGCAGAATATGCGGATTTCTTGCGTGCCGCGTGGGAGTATTACAAAACCTCTCCGGCTATTGAGCGTCCAAAAGAGAAACCGGTTCCTCCAACACCTTATGAAGAGCCGACTGTTCCCCCTGCACCCAAACCGATTCCGCACGAAGATGTAGCTCCGATTCCGGAGCCTCAACCGCAACCGGAACCGATATCTCCGATTAAAGAGAATGACCAATCCTATACAGAGGTGCATATCCTTTTGTATGGTACGGCGTTAAGTTTCCGTCATCCTCGTGCGCATCGTATCTCTTTGCGTAATATATCGAATGAGGCTTTTGCTCGTGCCTGGGAAGAGTTATCCGATGAGCAGTACAACAATCTGATATATGATTGTCTGAAAGCGCGTGACGATTATCAGTTGTGCGATTGGGCATATATTCAGATGCTAAGGGCTTTGTCTGAACGAGTATATGGAGCATCCAATGAGGCAGTTTTTCTCCGCGCGTACCTCTTTGTGCAATCGGGTTATTCGATGCGATTAGCCTTATCAGAAGCGGGTAAACTATATATGTTAGTAGGGAGCGAATACCAACTATACGGGCAACCGTATTTTGAGATTGAAGGGATATATTTCTATCCGATGGAAGAGGTAGAAGGCGGGCTCCAGATCTGTAGCGGGGCGTTTGCGAAAGAACAGCCTATGACGATCAATATTAATCCGGAGCAGAAACTTGCGGCAGCAAATGTTCCCGCACCGGAAAGGCAGTCGGAGTTAGGAGTCCGTACTACATGTACGGTTAATCAGAACACGATAGCCTTCTACAATGAGTATCCTACAGGGCAGATTGGTGGCGATTGTGGTACACGATGGGCAACCTATGCGAATGCTCCGATGGAAGAATGCGTGCGTTTGACCTTATATCCGGCATTACAGAACGCTATACGAGGAGTGCCGGAGAAGCAGGCTGTAGCTAAACTGCTGGATTGGGTACAGACGGCTTTTGAATATGAGTACGATGATAAGGTGTGGGGAGAAGATAGGGCCTTCTTCCCCTCGGAGACACTTTACTACCCATACGCAGACTGCGAAGATCGTGCGATTCTATTCTCGCGAGTAGTGAGAGATTTGCTGGGATTGGATGTGGTGTTGCTCTATTATCCGGGTCATTTGGCTGCGGCTGTGTGCTTCCATCAGGACGTACGAGGCGATTATGTAGTAGTGGGTGAACGACGTTTCGTGGTGTGCGACCCGACCTATATCGGTGCGCCGATTGGAGCGACCATGCCGGGCATGGATAATCAAACGGCCAAGGTGATTGTGCTGAAAAGATAATGGTAAAAAGAAGATACGACATATTCATTTCCTATCGTCGTACGGACGGCAAGGATATCGCTCGTGCATTGAAGGAGTCGCTGGCTGCGCGTGGTTATCGTGTATTCTTGGATTACGATGCGTTGCAAGACGGAGTATTTGACCGTCGTATCTTAGATGCCATTGATGCCGCGCCGATATATATTCTTTTGCTAACGGCACATTGTTTGGATCGCTGCGTGAATGAGAATGACTGGGTGCGTCTGGAGTTAGAACATGCGTTGACACATGGTAAACAGATTGTGCCGCTTGTGCCGGATAAGCAGTTTACAACTTTCCCGGAAGACACACCGGATTTCATTCGCAAAGGTCTGGGTCAACACCAATATTCGGCTTTGGATACGGGACAGTTGTATCTGGCGTCGGTAGAACAATTGGATGCACAACGCATTAAACCCGTTTTACGTCGCCGTACAGGGCTTAAGATAATGATATGTGTATGTGTGATGCTCGCGATTGTTTGCTTGTCTCTATTGGGCTATTTTTACTACCGTAGTTCAAGACCGATTATTCATTATGAGCAAGCAATGACTTATGCGGAGATCACCTCTGATTCGGCAATGCACTATTTGTCGTTAGCTGCTGAAGAAGGCTTGCCCATTGCGCAACGCACTTTGGCGGATGCCTATTTGTACCGCACGGACATCTCATCTCATCAAGATAAGGCCTTCTACTGGTACCAACGTGCCTGTTTTTCCGGAGACACTTTAGCGATTGCCAGTCTCGGGCGTTGTTATCAATATGGGATAGGCATTCCTGTGGACTTAGCTGAGGCTATTTCCCTTTATCGGGAAGGAGCGGAACTGGGTGAGCCGACCGCCATGTATTACCTCGGACTATGTACTCGCGATGGAGTTGGAATTGCTGCAGATGTGGTTGCCGGTTGGGAGAAAATCGCGGATGCCAGTTTCATGGGCTGTAAAGAGGCTGAGGTGGAATATAGTCAGTCCGGATATTGGATCTTCACGCCGACCTGCGATAGCACAATTACCAAGACAACCATATTACGCGCGATTTGCCTCAACGATTCTATCACGAACGTATATCTGAGATGGACGAATCGGCAGTACGTGGGTGGCTGGATGAGTGTGGACAGGGGCGCATACATAGAAGATGCCTTAACGAAAACGAGATATACAATCTGCAATGTGGAGGGATGCCGTTTTGCCCCGGATACCACGTCTGTACCATGGGGCATGTCGCATGACTTCATGTTACAGTTTCCTGCTATACCGGAATCGGTGAGTATCATCCATATCTGCGAATCAGACTCTTCTCTTTGGAAATGGTTCGGGGTCAGACTTAATCGGCCGTAAATATTCTAAAAAAACAACCACCGGAGGTAAACAGCAAATGCACGAAAAGACCGGAGGTAGATGACGTCACGAAACAGAAGTTACGCGGCGCGGGGGCTTGTGGAGCGGGCAGACCGTCGATATGGTATGAAGGGATGGATAATAGGGATGGATACTATATCGAGGGGCGCTCCGCAAGCCAGAATCGGCACGAACGCGGAGAGAGTACCGGCGACGCGGTAATCTGCCTACACCGCGAGCTCTGCAACAAAAGAGACAAACACTACAAGCAAAGTGAAGAGAGAAAGAAAAAAATCCCCAAGAAAAAAAATCCCCGAAAATTTGCATATTTGAGAAAAAAGTAGGCGTATAGGTCAAATATTAGGCTAATATCTTTGTAATAGTTTGATATGCATTGCGTTACAGCGTTCAAGAATCTTGAGGACAAAAACGGCAAACGATAGTGCTCTATAGGTCAAAAAGTAGGCTAA
>Ga0256405_10005201_pt1 | contig 22972 bp, 20 predicted proteins | sample RumenRJG_02DNA_FD_189096 | JGI IMG/M metagenome (GOLD analysis project Ga0256405, IMG submission 189096) | Bovine rumen microbial communities from Lethbridge, Alberta, Canada - RJG_02 | ecosystem: Host-associated > Mammals > Digestive system > Stomach > Rumen | place: Canada: Alberta... | reverse complement strand
ACAATCTATTTTAGTAATATTTATGCGACAACTACCTTGACAATTACCGATTGTTATACACTTTAAGTATATGAAAAACAATCAATTTTAGTAATATTTATGCGACAACTACCTTGACAATTACCGCACCACCTGCAATAGCAGAAGTATAACCGATATAATACATGTTACGCACAACACTTTCCGGTTTCGATACATAATTGATAAAAGCTTCCGCCGCCTGCTTTCTGGCTGCGTCGTTACCGATGCCGCTTTTTAACATGACCCATCCGTCAAACCATAGGTTGGTACATTCTTCCGGTACCGCCCAATTCAGATAAAAATCATCTTCTTCGGCCTGGTCCATGGCATAGACTGCATCTCCGGACCACTGAGTGTTGGCAAGCACTTTGCCGCTAATCATATCTGCTTTACCGCTGTCTGTCTCAAAAGAATAAACATTTTGACGGATTTCTTTTAGTTTAGCCTCAGCTTCATCTATTGTCTGCTTATCTGTATCGTTCATCATTGCCAGCAGCTTTTCATGATAATCTGCACTGTTTCTAAACGTATCACTTGTCAAAATATCTGCATTCATAATTGCAAGGGTCGGAAAAGTAAGTCGTACACACTCGTTATCCATACTTTGTGCGCCTTCTGAGGTATAATGATTACAAATTATACTTCAGGAGATTTTTTATGGAATCAGAAAAACAGTTACCGTCAGTCAGAGACTGGGACGCGTTAATCAATGAATGGAAAACAAGTGGCCTTGGAATTAAAAAATGGTGCGCTGAAAAAGGAATTACACCCAGCTCTTTTAATTATCACCGGAGATATATGGATGGCAGTTACCGTAGAAAATCAAAATCAACCACGGATAAATCCGGCAGCCAGCTAGAAAAAGATGCCGGGAATAATGCCTTCGCTGAAATTCCTGTGCCACCGTCGAGGTATGGCGCTGACGGCTTCACAATCACGGATCACTCTGAGAAAACCGAAAAAGAATCCTTCATAACCGTACATTTAGGTTCATGTAAAATCGAAATAAAAGACGGCGTAAACGCCCGCACTTTAAAGACTGTTATGGAGGTGATAAGCTTTGTACAGACAGTTTCCTGAAATAAAGAAAGTATATCTAAAGTACGGCTTCACAGACCTCAGAAAAGGAACGGCGGGACTTGAAAGCATAATAAAGCTCCATTTTGGCAAAGATCCTATGGAACCCGGAGCGCTCTTCCTCTTCTGCGGCAGGAGCTGCAGCAAGATGAAGGCCCTCATCTGGGATAACGATGGATTTATCCTTATGAAGAAGGAATTGTCACGTGGAAGATACTGCTGGCCACGTGATGCGGATGACCTGAAATATATTTCGGAAGAAAGCTTCGCAAGACTGCTCGATGGCTTTACAATCGACTCCTCAATACGTTAAAATACAACTGAAAATGTTCTCTAAAAAGTGACATTTAATTCAAAATAAATGTCACTTTTCTATTGACTTTTCATCGTGCACGTGATATAATAGAAGTATGAAATGTAACGAGGTGAAGACAATGGCAATCATCAAGCAGTACCACAAAGACACAGGCATCACATATGTTTATGAGTCAGAAAGCTACTGGGATGCCGAGAAAGGGCAGTCACGTTCAAAGAGGCATGTCATAGGGAAAATAGACCCTGAAACAGGTGAAATGGTTCCCACAGGCAAAAGAGGACCGGCTAAGAAGAAAGCTGATTCCAAGGCTGAAGACGCAGCCAAATATGAAACGCTGTATTCCGAAGCAGCCAGCAAGCTTAAGCAGAGCAACATCACGATTACCCGGCTTGAACAGGAATTAGCCACCGAAAAAGCTGTTAACGCTAAGCTTGTTTCGATACTTACCGGAATTGATAAATATCATTCCGAAATAGAAAAAATAGTAAAGGACAGATAAAGAGCCATGAACGCAGAGATGACGCAGTTTTGTGAAAATATCCGTAAGCTCAATAGAGATGAGCTTATGAAGCTCTGCGTCACCCTGAAACAGGAAAATATAGATCTTCTTATAAGAGCCGCTGAGAACGCCAGAGCCACCACTGCGGCGGCAATAGATTTTCAAAAATACAAAGCTGAAAATGAAAAACTTAAGGCCGAAAACTCTGACCTCACAAAAGCCCTCGCACATGAAATAGAGAAAAATAAGCTGAGAAACCGTGACCAGTTCGGGAGCAAGGCTGAACCGCTTAAAGGCATATTGACTGAGAAAGATGAGCGGGAAGATATCAATGATATCGAAAATGTTGAGGACGCCGATCTCTCTAAGACAAAGCATGTCACAACCAGATCCGGTCGTAATGGACGCACCGATTATCATAAGACGCCGGGGAAGCGGGCATCGGAATACGCCGGTCTGCCGGTAGTTAATTCATTTGACCTTCAGATTGAGGAACTTAACCGTAAGTACGGCGAAGGCGACTGGAATGTAGCCTTCTGGAAACTCACAAGGACCGTGGAACATGTCAGGGAACGGTATTACGTCAAAAACGAATACACTCCGGTCATCTCATACGGCTATGAGCACCTGATGGAAATGATGCCGCGTCCTAATGTCATGCTGAAAGGAAGCGTGGCTTCACCGACGCTTCTCTCTTCAATCATTTATAAAAAGTATGGCCTCGGGCTCCCGATTGAACGCCAGGTAAAGGAAATGAACGTTAATGACCTTTATTTTTTGCCGCAGACAATCGAGAGATGGATAATAAGATTCGCGGATGAATACCTGTGGCCGGTTTACGATATTTTTAACGGCATAATAGTAAACAGCTCTTATATTCAGAGCGATGAGACCTTTCTCCAGGTTAACGGTATAGGCCGTAAGAAGTGCTACGTATGGGTCTATATCACATCAGAGCTTGTTAAAGACGGACATAAAGTCATCGTGTTCAGTTACGGTCCAGGAAGATCGGAGGACCACCTTATTGAGACCCTGCGCGGCTTTTCAGGTGTAATCACATCTGACGCTTACGCGGCTTACTTCGCGTACGAAAAAGACAGCGCCGGAGATGTTACAAGCAGCCTCTGCTTTATGCATATGAGACGTAAATGGATAGAAGCTCTCATAGTTCTCGACCTTAAAAACATGTCGGATGAAACGATAAAAGAGCTTCCGGCTTTCAAGGCGGCGAAGCTTATAGCTAAAATATATATAGAAGAGAATAAACTGAGGGACCTTCCGGCTGATGAAAGGCTTAAGCACGGCGTTTATGGAAGATATGCTTCCATGGTCCGCCAAATATCTTTCATATGAGAAAGAAGCCCTGGTCGATATCAGAAAGCCGCCTGATATTGAAAAAGGCCTGGTAACTGAAAAGCCTGTTGTCAAAAGGCACCGGGCAACAAACGTGGCATAACATCACCCTGGAAGCCTGCTACTTCCGGGGTAAAAGTGCCGCCTTCAGAATCTCAGGAAAAAGCGTACCTTACTTTTCCCGTTGATCAAGAAGCGCCCACGACAAAAGCCTTCTGATATATTGAGCTTACACCCATTATATATCAGAAGGCTCTAATTTTATAGACAACGTCTGTGTACGACTTACACTATAATAACACATATCAAAAAGAAATTAAAGGATTTTTTTGGTATATAGCTAATAAAGAGTTACTGTTCAGGCCCGCCCATTCGAAATGCTATGCATTTCTCATGTGGCGGGTTCAAGGGGCTCACGCCCCTCATAACCCAACAAATATATAAAGTAATCACAGCAAGCTGTATTACTTCATAATTTGTTGGGTCTTAACAGTAACAAAAAAGAGACCGGCATAAACCGGTCTCTCATCATCGGTAACAATTATTTTTTACTGCTTGATTTCTTTAATACCTTAATTTTGGTAACTACACCGTTCTTGTTTACATAGTATCTCTTATTTTTGATAGTAACCCATGAACTTCTCTTTAAAGCACCACTCTTTCCGGTCGTGGCTGAAGAAGTTTTCGAATCTGTATCCTTCACAGTAGATGAGTTGTCCTCTGTCGAAGAAACAGGCGTATCATTATCTTTTGTGTCAATGGCAGATGTGGTAGTGGTAGTAACCGGCGTTGTCGTATTCTGCTCAGACTTTGTAGGCTCAGGATTTACAGGTGTTTCTGTGGTTTCTTCTTTATTAGTGTTTGAAGGTTCAGATGTCTTACCGCTTGAATGATTTTCGCTAGTTCCAGAACTGCTGTTATTATCTGAACCTCTTGATGGCTCTGATGGTTTTGATGGTTCAGCTGGTTTCTCCGGCTCAGCTGGCTTCTCAGGATCCGAAGGCTTTTCAGGCTCAACAGGAGTTTCCGGTTCTTCATCCTTAGGTAATTCCTCACCGTTCTTGCTGAACAGAAATTCTACTGTGAATGTCTCAACATCTTTGAAATCATCGGCGCTTAATAATTTCAGCGAGTCAGCTCCCCAAGGATTATTAAGATAGAGTCTGAAAGCCCCATCCTCTATACCTGTCACTGGAGCGCCGGTCAAAGTAATCTCCTTGCCATTTACAAGTACCTTCTTAGGAACGATCTTATAATCAGCGAAATTATCTGACTTTCCAACTACAAGCTCAAGAAGGTTGAGGTCTGAAGTCTTAGCTGCGGCAGTACCGGTAAAGTCAAGAGAGACCGTATACCAGCCTTCTCCATCAATATCAGCATAGCTTGACTTGATACCGCCTTTATTGGATACCGCCGTAAAATCGCTTGTAGTTCCGGCTGTTACAGACCAGTCGTTGTTAGCGTACATAAGCCATGCGTTTGACTTAGTGTCAGTAGGTTCTGTAGGCTCAGACGGCTCAGGCTTGTCGCTTGCCTTTATACGGCCCTCATCAGAATTTACGAACTTATAGGTAACGCTTATAGTCTTAACATCTTTTATCTTTGTTGTATCAACGATTACCGGAGAATGTCCTTCAGGATAATCCTTTTCTTTAATATAAGGATTGGATATATTTACTCTGGTGCACTTGCCATCGTCGCTGCAGGTATAAGGAGTACCGGTAAGCTCTACATTTTCACCATTAATAGTAATATTTTCTATCAGTACGGAGTAATTCGGGAAAAGCTGCTCTCCGTGCATAATGCCGACTGCGGCAAAGCCGAGATCCTTAGCGCATCCGTCACTTGAATTTGTAAAGTCAAGACCGACTGTGTACTCAGCCTCGCCTGTTACGTCAACCGTTGTGGCAGTAACACCGGCTGATACACTGTTCTCATCGAAGTTATCGCCGACAGAGTACATTTTACCCCAGTCACTTGAAGCGTACATGAGCCATGAAAATGCCTTGTCGTCAGGAATCACCCTTGCGCTCGGAGCAGCGGCAAGGTCAGCGTCCATTTCCTTCTTGGCAGCTTCCTTTATCTCTTCATCGGTCATAGCTGCCTGAATGTCACGGCTGTGGGCCTTGAAAATTTCGGCTGTCTCAGTGAAACGGGCCTTTGCGCTGTCCTTATCAAACTCATAGTTCGCGTCCCAGAGTACAGGGCAATAGCCGTAGTAATCACAGTTATTAAGAAGGTTCTTGATATAGGCAGGAATTGCTTCCTTCTTAAGGGTAAGCTCAGCATCATGGTTCTGAGGACCATACTCTCCTATAACAACACCGATTCCCTTTTCGGTAAATGCCGCCATCTTCGCAAGCGTATCATTTACCTTCTGGTACTCCTGCTGCCTGCCCCAAGAGTTTACTGTTCCGATGCAGTAATCAGATGGGTCATAAAAATGTACCGACACAAGGAGCTTATCGCTTGCTGTGTCGCTAGGCATCTTAAAGCGGCTGTCAGCGCAAACGCAAGCGACCGTTTGAATAGTTTTGTTCCCATAATATCTCCTTTTCGCTTTTCAGCCCTTCAAAGGCTGTAATTCGATTATAGGAGATATTTTCGCTAAAGATTAGATGAAAAAATAAACTTTTAATCCGCCAAAACAATACAAATCAATTCATGCCGTTAAGCAGTTCGTCATAACACTTCCTGCACATGGCACGATACTTATCTTCGCTGCCTATTTCAATCTGGTTACCCTCGGTTACGAGCTTGCCTTCCTTGAAGCGGGCATTGACCACAGCCCGCCTTCCACATTTGCAGATGCTTTTTATCTCCTGCATGGAATCACAGAGCTCCACGATACGCTTGCTGCCGGGGAACATTTTACGCTGGAAGTCGGTCAAGAGGCCAAAACACATCACGACCTTATCGCTGCTTATCTTATAAAATCTGTCGACAAGCGCGGCTGATAAAAACTGGGCTTCGTCTATCATTATCACAGGATAATCCCTGCATAAGGCTTCTACATCACTGTCGTCATTTATTAATATACATGGTTTTGACAGTCCGATTCTTGAGCTAATAACAGCCTTCCCTTCGCGAGTATCTGTGCTGGGCTTTAGAAGCAAAACCTTAATATCCTGCTCATCATAGTTATGCTCAATCATTAACAAATTCGCTGATTTCGAGCTGTTCATAGTCCCATATTTAAAATATAATCCTGACATAACCCCATAATCTCCTGTTTACAGTATTTGCCATATGTAAGTGGCCATTACTAAACATTATACTTACCTGAAAAAGTATAGTCAAGATAAAGTTTGTTATTGCTTATAATGATGTGTTGTGGTATTCTTTTCATAGATTCTGCCGATACGCATATATTAAGGAGAGAAATATGTTACATTTTGAAAGCGATTATATGGAAACCTGTCACCCTCTCATTTTAAAGAAGCTTGAGGAAATAAACTTCGAGAAAAATGTTGGATATGGGTGTGATGGTTATTGTGACCGAGCTATAGCTAAGATAAAAAAGGCATGCGGACGTGATGATATTAAGGTTCAGTTCTTAGTTGGCGGAACCCAGACAAACTCTACCGTAATAAGAGCTGTTCTTCGCCCTGCCTTCGGTGTTATCAGCGCTGACACGGGTCATATAGCTGTACATGAGGCCGGAGCTGTTGAGGCAAGCGGCCATAAGGTCCTTACAATTAAGGGCCATAACGGAAAGATATCGGGAGCGGATGTGGCTTCCTACATGGAGAATTTCAAGGCGGACAGCAACTGGGAGCATGAAGTCCGCCCCGGCATGGTTTACATTTCTCATCCTACAGAGTATGGAACACTCTATACGAAGGATGAACTTGTCGATCTTTATGCTGTATGCAGGAAATATAAACTTCCTCTCTTTGTGGATGGCGCAAGACTAGGATATGGCCTAGCGGCCGGGGAAATTACTCTTCCCTTCTTAACCGATCACTGCGACGTATTTTATATAGGCGGAACCAAGGTCGGCGCCATGTTTGGTGAGGCTGTAGTATTTACTGATGAAAGGCTCGCGGAGGATTTCTTTACCATCAAGAAAATGTCAGGCGGTCTGCTTGCTAAGGGATGGCTCTTAGGCGTGCAGTTTGATGTGCTCTTTACAGACGATAATTACCTTAAGATATCTAAAAACGCTATCGACACAGCTATGGCCATAAAGAAAGGTCTTACTGAAAAAGGTATGACGAGTTACATGGACTCTCCTACCAACCAGCAGTTTTTCCTCGTTACTAATGAAGAGGAAAAACGGATCAGTGAATTCACCGGTTATGGTTTTATGGAAAAACCTGATAAGGATCACTCCGTTATCAGGTTCTGTACCAGCTGGGCTACAAGGATGGAAGATGTAAATGAACTGCTCTCCCACTTCTAATTATCTCAGGTGACGGTAATTGTACTTCTATCAGACCAAAGCAGTTCAGGGCATATAATAATAAATAAATCAAAACAAGGCATATCAGGAATTTAATTATTTTTCTGATATGCCAGATGAAATAATTTTTTCCTATCTTCGCCTTCCATATCCAACCGTTAGTGTTTGCGGATTTCCGCTCATTGCAGGAGCTGCAGGCGCATACAAGGTTGCGCGGATCATTTATTGATGAATATCCCTTACGTTCTAATTTTTTTCGAATTGTCGGGTTTTCCTGGGCTATTTTTACAGGATAGATATGGTCAACAGTAACCTTATCCTCAGGCAATAGCCTGCCACAATACGCACAGATATATAATCCGAAAAGATAAGGCCTGTTATTGTCAAAAAATATCTTCCTGTAATTAGCTGATCTGTCTGTAAATTCATTAATGTATTTAGCCTTCATGCCTTTATTTTCGCACTTACGGGCTAATTTTTCACACCTTTTTTCCTTTCCAAAATAAATATACCTGTTTCCACTGTCATGGCGGAATCCATGGAAGAATAAATATATCCTGTGGTGCCCTGTTTCCGGTCCGTATACAAGGATTTTAGCTGAACTCATATATACCACCGTCAATAATTTGAAAATACGCTGTAAACCACATCGGTCGCAGAGAGATTTCCCCTCTTCTCTCCTTCAAGAACTACCGCTATAGCCACAGTCTTCTTTCCCTTTTTACCAAATCCGGTGAACCAGGAGTGAGCCAATTTCTCGCCATTTTCGTCATTATATTCTGCCGTACCGGTCTTTCCATACATATCCCAGGCTGAAAGCCATGATAACTTCTTAGCTGTGCCTTCGTCTACTACAGCCTTCATAAATTTCTTAAGGACCTTCGCCTCTTTTTCGGAACAGATGGTTGTATACTCAGAAGGACTATATGACTTAATTGTGCGCTTCCCGTCATATGTTGAAATGCTGTCAACGAGGTAAGGCTTCATCACCACGCCATTATTAGCTATGGCTGCGGCAAGCATTGCGTTATGAGCCGGACTTATCTGGGTCTTGCCCTGGCCTATAGCTGTCTGCATTATTTCATCCGTTTTGGCGCCTGTATTAAGTGTAAAGGAACTTTTATTCGCCGCAATCGGAAATGGCAAGCTTTCGTTAAACATAAGACTGTCGGCCAGATCATGGTATTCACTGAGGTTGAAATCAAGCCCCATGCTTGCGAAGGCGCTATTGCAGGAATTAGCGAAAGCATCCGTAAAATCCTCTTCGCCATGAGCTGTATGGTTATAGCACTCTATAGTTGTCTTACCCTTCGTTATATCACCGGTACAGTCAAATTTGAATTTTTTATACGTCTTATTCTCCCGAATATATTCGAGACTGCTGACGATTTTAAATGTGGAACCAGGCGGATACAGGCCATTTACAGCCCGATTTAGGAGGCTTGCGTCACTGCCCGTTAATTGGGTTAAGGCGGTATAATTAGCGTCAACCGTGTTCGGGTCGTAATCCGGTTTTGACACAAGGGCAAGTATACGGCCCGTAGAAGGCTCAATTGCTACCGCCGCTCCGGGATATCCTGTCATGGCTTTATCGAGCGCAAGCTGAAGCTTCGTATCAAGCGTAGAGTTAACCGAATTTCCTTCATTTTTCTCACCGGAAAATCTCTCACCAATGCGTTTAAATACGTTATCATCACTTGTAAAGAGCTGATAGTTCATAAGAGCCTCTATGCCTGTTTTTCCGTCCACATTTCTACCTACTACATGACTGTAAATATCCGAATATGGATAGACTCTGACACTGCTGCCATCCTTTTCTTTTGTGTAAGCAAGGACCGTTCCGTCATTTGCGAGAATCTTCCCGCGGGAAATGGTTGAAGCGTAGAGGTCAAGTCTCTTATTGTAAGCGTTATTTATAACCTTAGGCGTAACAGCGAACTGAAAATAAGTTAAATAAGCTATCAGAGCGGTAAAAAGCCCGACAAAGGTATATGTTATTCCGACAGGCCTTGAGATTGATTTTATCTCAGTCCTTCTCTCCTTTCCTTTAGTCGAAGCCGCCTGCTCTGATACCCTGTTCTTAGCGTTATTTGCGACATAAAGCCCTTGAATTATGGAATAAATCATAATGGTACTAATAACAGATGACCCGCCATAGCTTACGAGAGCCATCGTGACACCGGTTGAAGGAACCATTTTTATGGCGCCGCCTATGCTTAAGATCAGCTGCACCCCGTACATGACGCAGCAGCCTATGGATATTAACTGGTGAAAACTATTCTTAATTCTCCAGGCGATATTTATCATAATCATAAATGTGCAGAGATAGATAAGTATAAGGCAGAAGCCGAATAATATCCCCATCTCCTCACAGATGCCCGAAAAAATAAAGTCGCTTGATACAACAGGGGTTATCTTAGGCGCGCCGTTACAGAGACCGAAGCCAAACCAGCCTCCGCTTCCTATGCCAAATAGAGACTGGGCTACCTGGTAGCCTTCCCTGTCTATATATTTCCAAGGGTCAAGAAAAGCCATAACTCTTACCTGAACATGAGAAAAATGCTGATAGCCGATAATGGAAGCGGCGACACCTCCGAGGCACATGACAGAGAGAAGGATTTTATTCCTCGTGCCGCACCACATCATGACAGCGAAGGTCACAAAGAAAATCAAGGCGCCACCGAGATCCTTTTCCGCGACAAGGAGAAGAATCATTATTCCCGAAAGAATGGTTACGGCAATTACGGAAATTAATTCCGTGCTCACATAGAGCATTGACGCTATCATGAAAATAAGGAGAATTTTTACAAATTCAGAAGGCTGTAAGGTAAATTTACCAAATAAAGTAATCCAGTTTTTCGCTCCGTAATGTACTTCACCCTTTAAGTATACGTAGCCTAAAACAGCGATTCCAAGAATTCCGTATACAAAACCGACATTTCTAAGGAACTTCGCCTTTTCTATGAAATAAGGAATTAAAAGACAGATGGTTAAGGCAGCTCCGGAGAAAATCGTCTGCTTTACGGAAGCGTCAAAATCCAGTCTGCTTATAAATATAAATCCCGTGCTCAGCAAAAAGAGCATATGAAGAAAAAGCATCACAGACATTGTCCTGTAAATACTTCTGTACAGAAGCAGAGAAGCTATCATCAGGGCAAGCTCGGCCGCATAAAGCAAGAGATATTTTATTTCATAATTATTATGGATAAATATACACAAAAAACCAAGAAAATGATATACAATTATTATACAAGCCTCAGAACTGTATATTTTTCTCTTTTTATCATCACTTATCCTCGCAAGCGCTCTGAAGCCTGAATAGGTATAAATCGCAGCGAGGATAAGGATAATATACTTTACTATATCACTGATTAACGAAGGCAAGCTAAATACTCCTTTATTACTTTTTCGCTCTCCACTTCATTTTCAAGGGTCAGATCTACACGAAGATATTCTGCGCCAAGCGTCATAAATTCGTTAATCTGCTCTTTCTTTGAGATAGGCGCTTCTCCCAAGATAATGTTCGTGCAGTTTTCACAGTCGGAAAGAACAGGCAGGAGACCATTTTCCTTTTTATTCTCATTTTCAAGGTAGAGAATATTCGGAAGAGGTATTCCGGTACCATTTTTCTTGCAGGCCCTTCTTAATTTCCACTGGCAGTTCGCTGTTACCATAAGCTCCTGTCTGCCATATACAACCACTGTAAAATTACGTTCTGATTTTTTCTGGCCTTCGGTAACCTTGGCGCGAACATTTCTTATTTCCGGAACAGTCTGCTCTATAGGTGATGAGTAATGGTTAATGCCAATTAGGTGAAGAGCGTTCACGGCTTCCGAATTCATAGCGTAAATGTTCGTATCCGCTATCAATTTGAATTTGCCTGACATGCTTAAGGCGGTAACCATAAGTCGTCTCACAAAAGAATATTCCTCGAGGCTCCTTATAAAGAAGCCAGACAATCTGCTGATTACCTGCTTCCCGTTCGTGCTCTTAAAATAATTCATGAGCGAGTTTTTAGCTTCAGCACGTAAGACAGCCGGAAGCCTCAGGAAAACATGGAATCGTGCCTGGTAGAGCATCTCAACTATATCAGAGGCTGCCTCTACGGTTAACAGGTCCATATTTACCGCTGTAGCGTTACTGCCGGGATCCGCGGACTTAATAACAGCTTCCGCCTGTTTGGCGCTTGAGACTAGGAACATAAGCTTCTGAGGTTTCTCATACATAACAGGTACAGTAACCGCCATTTTACCCTTGTAAGGAGAAGGAGATTTTCTCTTATGAAGGGCTAACAGTCTGGCTCTTAATTCATCAAATGCCTTCCGTCTGAACTCATTAAATGCTGACATAGGGATAAATATATTTGAAGCCATAATGTCAACATTGCCGGCTTCAAATTCAGTATCCCCTAGCTTACTCAGAACCTCTTCTATCTTCTCATAGCTTAGAGGGCTTGTAGCCGCGCGCTCGCACATAGGGCCTGTCATATCGACAGTTACTTCACCGCACATGAGGGTTATCTTACAATTTCTACCCTCTATGCCGGAAAACGCTATGTCAACCTTTCTCTTAAGCGGTTCATCTATGAAATGCTTTTTAACGGTAGTAAGAAGGGTTTCATTCTTGGTTCTGACTACAGACATATTTCGCTCTACCTTGGATCCATGCAGGAAATTGGCGGCGAAATCAGAGCCTGCCTCATGTCCCTCGCCTAGGGTAAATTCATATACAGGCTTGTCCGGCTCTGCGTCGGAGCGCACTTCAAGCACATCATGGGCGTGAAGCTTAACATCCGTATGAATTTTCATGGAATCGGGATTCTTACCGACACCTATTCCCGTAACCTTTCCTACAGGTACTCCAAAGTGGTTAGGCCTCGTGCTTGCCATCATGGTATGACTGTTATGTACGTAATAATATTTATCGGTAAAAAGACCACGGTTATACATATCAGCAAGCTCTAGCATAGCTTTATCGAGTTTCTCTACGCCTTCGGCGCTCTTAAAGAAAGCTGCGCCACTACCCTCTTCGGCCATCTCATGCTCAAAATAAATATCTGTCCACTTTCTGTACAGGGCGCTGGTAAGAGCCGCGTATTCAGGTCTCTTCATGCGGCCCTCTATTTTAAATGAATCTACTCCTACCTCGATAAGGTCAGGAATAGCCTTTAAGCCGCATAAATCTTTAGGGGAAAGAGGATATTTATTGCCCTTAATAATTTTATCATTCCCATAGGTAGCGTACTCAAGACGGCAGGGCTGAGCGCACGTTCCGCGGTTGGCGCTCCTGTCTCCGTAATGTGATGAAAGGAGACACTGGCCTGAATAGCACATGCATAAAGCGCCATGAACAAATACTTCAAGTTCAATATCCGAGATTTTCTTAAATTCAGCTATTTCACCTATGGATAACTCGCGGGCAAGCACAATACGCTTCACGCCAAGTCTTGTAAGCGGCTCTATAGCGCCGTTATCGCACACTGTCATCTGGGTGCTGGCATGGATTGGAACCTCCGGAAAAACATCCTTTATGAACTTCATCACACCCAGATCCTGAACGAGGATGCCGTCTATTCCCTCTTCATAATAGGGCTTGAGATAATCATAAAGCTTCTCTATAAGCTCATTTTCATGAAGAAGCGTATTTACCGTAAGGTATAACTTCTTTTGATGAAGATGGGCGTAATCAATACAGTCAAGAAGCTCTTTTTCGGGAGGATTATCAGCGAAATGGCGCGCCGAAAAAAGGCTGCCACCGATATAACAGGCGTCAGCGCCACCCTTGAAGGCGGCCTTCATGCCTTCCACCGAGCCGGCAGGGGCAAGTATTTCAGGCATTTTTATCTTCTTTTTCTTGCCTGTATCCCGCTTAAACTGATTGAGAAAAGGATTATCCTTAGGATCTGAAATATTCTTCATCTGTTCTTCCGTTCTTCTTCCTTTTTTGTTATAAGGTCCTGTTTCAGATTGAAAATTTCCTTATTCTTGTCGTCTATTTCCTTCTCAAGTTCCTCATTCCTGATCAACTGCTTCATATATTCGTCAGCAAGATTTATCTGCATCAGGGTGTCACGCATTTCAGCGCTCAGATGATTCCACCCCTCGCTTTCCGTAAGCTCACTGTATTTATTATTTATAAATGTGGCTATTCTCTGTAAATAGTCCTCACTCTCATAGCCGCTCAGCGTATATTTTTTGCCATTGATAATTACGTCAACGTCATTCTTCATGTTCATGGCATTCTCTCCTTAATTTAAACCGAGATGGGTATAGGCAAGCTCCGTAACCTCACGTCCTCTCGGAGTTCGCTTCATGAAGCCTGTCTGAATAAGATAGGGCTCATACACATCCTCTATGGTCGCGGGATCCTCGCCGACAGATACCGCGATGGTTTCTATACCTACAGGGCCTCCGTTAAACTTTTCAATCATAGCCGTTAAAATCTGCCTGTCAACAGGGTCAAGACCGTATTCATCGATATTTAACAGCTTAAGGGCGAAATCGGTTACTTCCTTCGTCACCCTGCCTTCATATTTGACCTCGGCAAAATCCCTGACACGCTTAAGAAGCCTGTTGGCAAGCCTTGGTGTGCCCCGGGACCGCCTCGCTATATCATCCGCGGCTTCATCATCAATATCGATATTTAAAACATGCGCCGAGCGGAGAATTATCCTCTTTAGCTCATCGACTGTATAATATTCGAGTCTGTCAACCACGCCGAACCGGTCACGGAGAGGCGCTGAAAGCATGCCTGCCCTCGTGGTAGCGCCAATCAGGGTAAACTTAGGAAGCTCAAGCCTTATACTTTTACCCGTAGCTCCTTTTCCTATCACAATATCTATGGCAAAGTCCTCCATTGCGGGGTAAAGTACTTCTTCTACCTGCCTTGGAAGCCTGTGAATTTCATCTATAAAGAGGACATCACCGGGTCTTAAGTTGTTCAATATGGCCGCCACATCACCGGGCTTCTCTATAGCCGGCCCGGAAGTGATCTTAAGGTTCGTCCCCATCTCATTCGCTATAATGCCTGCGAGAGTTGTCTTCCCCAATCCCGGAGGTCCGTAAAGCAGTACGTGGTCAAGCGCCTCGCCACGCTGCTTCGCTGCTTCTATGTATATTTTTATCTTGGCGCGAAGCTTCTCCTGGCCTATATAATCGGCAAGGAATTTCGGTCTGAGACTCTCGTCACTTTTCTCTTCCTCGTCTATAGGCTCTGTAGAAATAATCCGCCTCTTAGCGTTCTCCATTTATAAGAAAATCCATCCTGTCTCTTAATTTGATAACAATATTCATTGTACACTATAATAGGCAATATGTCAAAGATGTTTAAGCGCTTCTTTAAGAATATCTTCGCTTTCCATGCCCGGAGCCGCTGATTGCGCTACAGCCTTCAGCGATTCGGCTAATGGGTAACCGAGAGCCTCAAGTGCCTCAACAGCGTCGGTTTTGGCCTCATTTAGTTCGTCGCTGTCTCCTGACAGAGGAAGGCCTTGCGACGAACCACCGACAGGACCGGCATCTTTCGTAATCGACATCTTATCCTTAAGTTCAAGAGTAATCTTCTTCGCTGTTTTTATGCCTATGCCCGGAGCCTTCGATAAGGTCTTAGCGTCATCAGAAAGTATAGCGAACCTTAGTGTATCAGCGGGTATGGAAGAAATGATGCTCATGGCCGCCTTAGGACCAACACCATTTACAGTTATTAAGAGCTTAAAAATATCAAGCTCGTCCCTGTCCGTGAAACCGTACAGAGACAGGTCATCTTCCTTTACGGAAAGAAAGGTGTAGACTGTAACCTCCGACCCAACGGGTGGCATGGAATCTATGGTCCTCGCTGGTGCGAAGACCTCAAAGCCTATACCGTTCACGTTTATAATAATGCTCCCGACCGTAACGGCCGAGAGCGTTCCATTTAAAAATGAAATCATTAAATCAAATCCCCCAGATAAGTCTGTGCCACTGAGTCAGCTGCTCGTCAGTCATGAAGCCGTTTGACGTGCCTATAAATCCTGTCTTGTATGAAGCGAAAAGAAGCGCGTCCTTAATAGCGATGACAGGATCACCTGTCTCTGTATAGCGGTGGATAAAGCAGGCGGCAAGAGCGTTACCTGCGCCCATACTACTCACTACCTGATTGGTAGCGACACTGTCGTAGTGGGCTATCATATCCTTGTCCTTCTGATACATGATAAGACCGTCCTTGCCCTGTGAAAGGACAATAATATCAGTACCGTACTTCTTCTCTATATCCTTCACGAATTCAAATGGGTCTTCATCAAGAAATGAGCTTGAGAAGAATATTATATCGGATTCCGAAAGGAAGTCTTCATTATACTTTTCCTTCTCGCGTCTGAAAGCGTGGAACTTAGTGAGTACCTGCTTTTTATGCTCATGGGCCGCGTTAATAAATGGGCGGCAGAAGTTGGCGTTCGAAAGCATTACTATATCGGACTCAGCCACGAGAGGCGCAACCATGGACATATCATAATCGACATCTCTGATGTTCTTGGTATCCTCAAAGCGCTGCTCATTTCTCTTTGAGTCAAAGAGCATGACCGACTGAGGCGTACTCTCAAGGAGAGGAAGTACGTACTGGGTTGAAATGGTAACCTTCCTCTCAGGTGGGTTGAAGAGGTCCATATTCTGGTCACGGCCAACCATAGAGAAGAGAGTCACATCATTTCCAAGCCACTTAAGCGCAAGAGCTGCGTTGTAAGCGTCCCCACCGACTGAAGAATATATGCTGTTCGGGGAAGGCACCAGGCTCGTATATTCAAGTGGAAGCTTCTCTACCTTTACCATAGTCTCAATCTGAGAAAAACCGGCAACTACATATCTGCTCATATCCGCTCCATTCCCTGAAATCCGCTCATCTTCTTGATAAGTGAATATCAGTTTTCAACAAGACTGTTCTTAGATTTCATTATAACTGTTATCGGCTCATTTTTCAATAAAAAATTTCATTCTTTTCTTACGAAATGTAAAGTGTATGTTAAGCGATTCCTTCTTGAAAAGTTTGATGTTATAGTGTATATTAATAGAGGCTATGAAATTTAGATATGAAAGGACAAAAAAATGAACGCTCCATTTTCAGCTTATCTTTCTGAGAACGCTGCAGGGCTTAAGAAGCTCTTAGGGCTTTTCCGCGAAAGATATGATTATACGAGCATCCTTGCCTCTGATTCCAAGGGTTTCAAAATCGCTATCACAGGTAAAAATGATGATATCGAGAATTCGAATATCACAACCGAACGCGGCATTGTAATCAGGGTTCACAAGGACGGCTTATACAGCGAATATTCTCTAAACCGCTTCGACAAGGATCATCCGGAAGCTTCCTTCGAAGAGGCCTCAAAGGCTCTTGATGCCCAGATGGAACTTCTTAAGTCCACGGAGACAGAAGTGTATTTTACGAGCAAGCTTTCCGATGAGCCATGCACTCTCTCTAAGGAGTTTGAAACCGAAGAACTTCCCGAGACCTGCGATATGGGGAAAATTATTGACAATATGCATGAGCTTCGTGAGTACGCTAAGAAAAAGAGCGAAAACCTCGTGGATATCCGCTTTAATCTTCAGAGTACCCATATTTCAAAGCTCTTCCTCACCGCGAACCGCGACATGCGACAGAGCTATGTATACTCTGAGGGAAATGTTATTCCTATCAAGAGCAGTGAGGCTAAGACTGTATATTCTTACGAGGGCATAAGCGGCCGTGTAGGTCCTGAGCTTTTTGCGGGAATGAAGGATATAGTAGATAAAGCTCTCAGGACGGCTGACGAGGAAATATCGGCTTCGGCTGTTGAACCGGGGGAATACGACGTAATAACCTGCCCTGACGTAACGGGGCTCATAGCGCACGAGGCTTTCGGCCACGGTGTCGAGATGGATATGTTCGTTAAGGACAGGGCTCTTGGAGCTAAATATATAGGTAAGCGTGTCGGCTCAGATAAGGTTACCATGCACGAGGGCGCAAATTGTGCAGTCGATGTCACAAGCTATGCATTCGACGATGAAGGTACGCTTGCGGGAGACGTAACTGAGATTGATCATGGTATACTCAGAACCGGAATATGCGATGCCCTCTCCGCTCTCCGCCTTGGTACAGAGCCTACCGGAAACGGCAAGAGACAGAACTTCGAGCATAAGGTATACAGCCGTATGACGAATACCGTTTTCGACTCGGGAACAGATACACTTGAGGATATGATAAAGAGTATCAAGTTCGGCTACCTTCTTGAAGAAATGGCGAGCGGCATGGAAGATCCTAAGCATTGGGGAATCCAGTGTATCGTTGAGCGTGGATACGAAATCAATGACGGAAAGCTTACGGGCAAGGTTGTAAGCCCTGTAGTCATGACAGGTTATGTTCCGGACGTGCTTGGCAGTGTTTCCATGGTTTCAACTGACCGCAAGGTTTATGGAAACGGTATGTGCGGCAAGGGTTATAAGGAATGGGTTAAGGTTGCTGACGGCGGCCCTTATCTTAAATTGAGAGCGAGGTTAGGTTAATGCAGGAATATATTTTAAAGTGCCTTAAGGAGTCAGACGCCGATGCCTGGGAGATAGATGACAGATGTACGGAAGGCTGGGAATTCTATTTTATCCGTCACAAGCTTGACCAGAACAGGGCTAAGCTTGTAGAGCATACAACTGTCACTGTTTACAAGAAAAGTGAAGACGGTAAATTCCTTGGTAACGCATCCATTGAGATTCCTCAGAGCTCTACAGAAGCTGAGATAAAGGAAATCATTGAGAGGCTCATAAGAGAGACCGCTTACGTTAAGAATCCGGTATATGAACTGAATAAGCCGGAGGATCACAAGCTTCCCGAGTCAGGCAAGGTAAATGTATCCATGATAGCCGGTGATTTCATCGACACTATGAAGAACCTGCCTGAGACTGATACTGAAGATATCAACTCCTACGAGATTTTTGTGGACAATATCAATGTCCATTTTATGAATTCAAACGGCATCGATATCTCGTACTCAAAGCCGTCATCTTTTCTTGAAGTCGTTGTGAACGCAAGACAAGATGACAGGGAGGTCGAGCTTTACAGAAGCTATGAATCCGGTACCTGCAACAGAAAATATGTATCAGCGGACATTGCTAAGGCTCTAAGCTATGGACGTGACAGGCTTAATACCACTCCTACACCGGCTATTGGAAAGACTGCTGTAATTTTTTCGACAAAAGACGCAGTCAGTATCTATGAATATTTTGCGAGCCGTACCTTCGCGGCGATGAAGTATTCGGGCATTTCGACTGCCGAGATAGGTAAGCCGGTTATAGAAAACGTAAAAGGCGATAAGGTCACTCTTCGCACTGTGCCAATACTTCCTGATTCATCATGGAACAGTTATTTTGACAATGAGGGCGCTTTCATCACAGAAACCACGCTCATTGATAACAATATAGTGAAGAATTTCCGCGGCAGCAGAAAGTTCTCTGAATATCTTGGTATAAAGGATTCATTTATTCCGAGAAACTTCACTGTGGATGGCGGCACAAGAACCGATGAGGAGATAAAGAGTGGCAATTATATAGAGATTGTTGAGTTCTCTGATTTTCAGGTAGACCCTATCGGTGGTGATATAGCAGGTGAAATAAGGCTTGGCTATTGGCACCATGATAACAAGGTTGATATTGTCAGCGGTGGTTCTGTATCGGGTAAACTTTCTGAACTTGCAGGGGATATGTTCCTTTCAAAGAACCAGACCCAGTATGATAACTATCTTATTCCTTCTCTTACAAGAATTGAAGGAGTCACTGTAAGTGGTACTTGACACTCTGCGAAGCAGAGTGTCCCGGGATGAGCGAAGATTGAAGCGCCGCGTAAGCGGTGCTTCGTAGATTGTCGCTTTGCGAAGCAATGCGACTCGCCTCGCGCGAAGCGCGATTCTCATGGCGTGAGTATCTCTTATTAACCTACATCTCTGCAGCGGGTCATTCTGCTTCATCAGCAGCATCCTTGATGGCCTTGATCACATCCAGGTCCTTATTGTTCCATGGAAAATCATATGCCTGGTCCATGCCAGCGTCTGTAAGAAGTCCTTTAGCGTTGTCATCACCTTTAGCAAGTACTAAGACCTGTTCGTATGTGGCATCCATCTGTTTTTTGAAATCAGCTGCATCATCATAGTTGCCTGTAATATAATCATATGCCTGCTGCTTTATAGTTTCAGGATCAACCGAGTTGCTCTCACTCCATTCAAGAAGGTATCCGGCAGCATCGGCGCACTTAAGCGAGCTTCCGGCAGTACCAACCTCAGCTGTCGTATATACATATTCTATAGCCTGGTTCATTGCTTCTAGCTCAGCATCTGTGATTTCACTTGCCGGAGTATATGTTTTAGCAGGAGTTTCAGTGCCGGAATTGCCAGACGAGGATATAGCATTGCTATCGTCACCTGTTGGTGAAGAAATGCTTGCGGAAGAATTCTCCGAGCTTTCACCTGACGACGAGGCTAAACTGCCCTGGTTTTGACTTCCGCTATCCATGAAAGATGCTGTAGACGTTCTGAGACCTGATGATGAACTTGTCTCTTTTTTCTTCCCACAGGCGGTAGCAGACATCGCAAGGCTGGCGGTAAGTAATAATAAAATAACTTTCTTTCTCATTTAAATGTATCTCCTTTACAGTTTACGTACATTGTACCATAAAAATATGAAAATTTCATCCTTTATGGTTGAAAATTTATGTAATAATAAGTAAAATGTAAATTGTGTGTCTTAGAAGTATCACGAAAGGGTCAACTTTATATGAAGGTTATAGAATTGCATGAATCTGTTACAGAGAGCAACGACAAGGATGCGGCTGAATTACGTAAGTCCCTATCTTATGAGGGGATAACACTGATAAATATCATGAGTTCTCCGGGGAGCGGTAAGACCACTCTTCTGTCCCGCATAATTAAGGATATCGGAAACAAGGTTAAAATAGGTGTAATTGAGGCCGATATTGACAGTTCTGTTGATGCTGAAGCTATAGAGAAGCTTGGAGTAAAATCAGTACAGGCTCACACAGATGGGATGTGCCATATGGATGCCGGCATGACAAGGGCGGCTATAGAAGAATTAGGCCGGGATTTTGATATTATTTTTCTTGAAAATGTCGGAAACCTTATCTGTCCCGCTGAATTTGATACCGGAGCCCACATTAATCTTATGATAAGCTCTATCACGGAAGGCGATGATAAGCCTCTTAAATATCCTCTTATGTTTAAGGAAAGCGATATACTTGTAGTATCTAAGATTGACGCTATGCCGGCCTTTAATTTTGACCTTGATAAATTCTCTGAGAGGGTAAAGGGGCTTAATCCTGATATAAAAATATTCCCGGTCTCAGCTAAGACCGGGGAAGGCATGGCTTGTCTTGAAAATAGCTTACTAATCAGATAAATCAGTTATTCTTTACGGCAGGGACCTTGACTCGTAGCTTCAGTTTACCGCCTGCCGTAAGCGCCTTGTTCTGATTATCAAATACTGTGTAATAAGAAATAAGCTTATCAGCGGGGGCGACTCTTATAGCATCAGGCATAAGGGAATGCAGAAACTTCGTGATTCCTGTGATATGTATATCTTCAATTTCAGGAAATACTTCTGTGGAATGGAGAGGAATATTATCCGCCATCCGACATTTTCTGATATTTCCCTCCGCGTCATGGAAGAGTTCAGACGGAAGGAAAATAGCCGAGTCAACCGTTTCGAACATAAATACAGGTATATAGTAATGGTCACTTCTGTCCTGTGTAAATAATTTCTTATCCCACTTTGGCATTATATCGTTCGAGTAAAGTGCCGCCTCAGTTATGAGAGTGTCCACGTTATCAAGATAACTCTTTCCTGTGAATATATAAGGCGGAACATAAATATCAGTGTCAAAAAGCTCCATAAAATATCCCGTGATAATGTGGCGCATCTTGTCACTTAGCTTTAAATGTAATTTGCCGCTCTTTGGTTTCTTGAAGCTGACAGTAACAGGTAGCATAAGCGGCCGCATTACCTCATTACCGTTTTCCTTATTAAACAGGCGCTGAAGCTCCTCTTCGTCATTAGCCACTTCAGAGCAATAACGCATCACCGTATTAACGTCATAACTCAGATTGTTGGTCATTACATAATCCAAAAAGTCTGAGCCTATATTTACGACAGCTATTTTTTCGGTTCCGGAAAGAATATTCTCCTCTGCAAGTTCAAGGAGCGCATCATTTACGAACAGAATGAGATCTTCAGGGTGCATCCTGTTCTCCCATTCAGCAATAGAGCTTTTTGGAAAGAGAATCTGCCACGATTCAAGTGAGTATCTCGGTACCGCAAGATAATTACCTTTTGTCATATTCATAAAGTTATCATCCATATCCGTTCCTCCCTTCATCGATTACTATCAATTCCTAGTATGGTGTCTAACTATCCTTCTACCTATAGTATGACACAATACTCGTCATTTTACAAGTAAAAAAAGCAGTAAGTCTTTATAACGGCTTACTGCGTTTAGATATAAGTATAGGTTATAATGACAAGCTCCGATTATATTTTGAGGAACTTGTTGTTGCCTATAGTATTATCATTTACAATCTTTGACAGTTCAACGACTTCTGACCTTGTAAGCTTCTGTTCCTTCAGGTATTCATTAAAAAATGTACTAAGATTACCGTTATAAAACTGATCAAGCAAGTGCTTTGTCTCTGTATCTCTGACAGCCTTCTTGGTTACAGCCGCAACGCAAACAAAGCCGGGATCCTTTCTCGTAATTGCGCCCTTGTCTATAAGACGGTTAATAACAGTATAAGTCGTGTTCTTTTCCCATCCGACGTATTCCTTGATAATTTTTGCGATATCACGGGCAGCAAGCTCCTTATTAGACCAGAGAAGCTCCATGACATTCAATTCCCCTTCATGTAATCTTAAATCTCCCATACATTTACCTCTTTAACACTGTTTTCTGATATTTTCAAGCAAATCAGTAAAATAATCCGGCAGAGGAGCACTGAATTCAACGTATTTTCCGGTTGAAGGATGAATAAATCCCAGTACTCCGGCATGCAAAACCTGCCCTTCCGTGTGGAAGGGATCCTTGTCCGGCCCATACACCGTGTCACCAACAAGAGGGTGATGAATACTTGCCATATGGACCCTTATCTGGTGGGTTCTGCCTGTTTCAAGCCTGCAGATAATATGAGCGTACTCTTTATTCTGTCTCGTGTGAAAATTTTCAAGCACAGAAAAATGAGTAACCGCTCGCTTCCCATGCTCATAATTTATTGCCATTTTTTTGCGATTGACAGGATGTCTGCCAAGCG
>Ga0256405_10005200_pt1 | contig 22987 bp, 36 predicted proteins | sample RumenRJG_02DNA_FD_189096 | JGI IMG/M metagenome (GOLD analysis project Ga0256405, IMG submission 189096) | Bovine rumen microbial communities from Lethbridge, Alberta, Canada - RJG_02 | ecosystem: Host-associated > Mammals > Digestive system > Stomach > Rumen | place: Canada: Alberta... | reverse complement strand
CCTGTCTGCTGATAAGGTCTAACTTGCTTTTCTGTTCCTTACAGGCTTCGGAATCGGCTGTAAGTAAAGAATCATCGGGATTATTTAACTTGCCTGTAACTTGCTCGGCTGATGGGAGCGATTCAACGATTGACAATGCCGTGCCTAACCCTCTTGCAAAATCCGCTTCGCTTTCCGTCCATACCTCGTCGCAGAACGAGTCAATCTCCTTGACCGCATCCTGTCTGCTGATAAGGTCACCGTTCGGCTCGATTGTCGGTGCTTCTTCTAATGCGTGCCACACTTCCTTGTTGCAAAAGTCTTGGTCATCATTTACGTTCCACCGCTTTTCCAAATCCTTTGACAGTGCGTCAGCGTCAATCAATCTCATTCTTCGTCGCCTCCTTTTCCAATTTTCCATCCCGTTCCCGTTGCCATCCAGGCCGGTTTCTGGTGCGCCGTTTGTACAGGTCGCACCGACCGTCCCGGATCTGGTGCAGACCGCCCTCGGTTCTCAGTTTCCCCGTGACCGTGAAGTAGTTGCAATTATAGTCCTCGCCGTCTGGTTTGCCGTAGTCACAGGTTCCGGATACCTCACAGATGTGCGGGTCTGGCGGCGGTGGTTCTGGTTTGCGTCGTTTGTCCACTGTCTTAGGCTTTCCCTCTTTGAGCCGGCGATACGTCTCACGCCGGTACTGTGCCCGGGACGCTTTGGTGTTCTTGGTTCGGCACTCCGGGCACAGCCTCTGTCTGGGGTCGGTCTTCTGGTATGGCATCCCGCACTGGATACACTCAGCCTTGTGTGGAGTGAACTTCATCATCGCATAGTCCGTCATTTCACGATACCCTTGTTCGCCATCACCACCGACAGAGGAACATCCGTGAACTCATCGCCATCGACTCCAACAATGAGCATCGGACCGCACACGTCTATGCCCAGATAGTTGCAGTTGTGGGGCAGACCCAGGATGCGTCCCTCTTCGTTCACGATGATACAGGAATCCAGTGTCATGGTGACGGTCTCAATGTAACCGCCGACCAGTTCCTGTAGGGTCTCCAGCTTGTTGTCTATGATGATTTCATGGAATCCGGTGTCGGTTGGTGTTTTGTATAGTGCTCGCATTGTTAATCCTCCGTTATAAATAATCTTGTATGTTTAACTTGTCAAATATGCTCGTCTGTGCCTTTACCGCTTCAAGTCGCTCGTTTGCCAGCTTGTAATAATCCGCATCGATTTCAAACCCGGTGTATTCGTAGCCCAGCTCATGGCATGCGACCAAACTTGACGCCGAGCCAACATGCGTATCGAGTATCTTGTCGCCCGGCTTGGCATAGTTGGCAAGTATCCACTTGTAAAGCTCCGGCGGCTTTTGTGTCGGGTGAAACCGTCCAGATTGGCCGACCGCCGAGAAATCGAAAACTTTTGCGTTGCCGTTAAATGACGTCCATGCATATTCAGCCATAGCCATTGAGAACTTTTGCGGTACGTTCGTCTTTCGCCAGATTAGGAAACATCTGGTTGCCGGAAGTTCAAAGTAATTGCCCCCCCAGACAATCTGGTTCTGTGAGACACGGAACAGCTCATCAAAATACGACTGGCCCGGGGCTGTGTCCCACGAAATGATTTTTTTCCGAACTTCTCCGCCCATGTTCCACCAGTCCGGTGGACGCTGCCCTTTTCTGATCCCGTTGGTGAGGTGCCGTTTGTGCCGTACCCCCCCCCGTAGGTTTTGCCGTGGAAACCGTCCCGCGGTATCGGTCGAACCTTCCGCCGAATCTCTCCGGTCCGCAGAACCCCCCCCGCCATCTCCGTATGGCGGGTCTACTATGGCAAGCTCAAAATACTTGTCTGGGAATTGTTTCATTCCCTCCATGCAGTCCATGTTATAAAATCCCGGTGCTAACATACGCCCTCCAACGCTCTAATTTTCGTTTTAAGCGATTTTTTTCTGTTCAACGATAAATTACTCAACAAACGCATAAAAAACGATTCTAGCCCCATTTTTGTGGCTTCTTCATGGCTGTTCTCCTTTACAGTCTGTATAAACTCATCTCCATCGTCATCCGGTCCGTTTCATCCTCAAACGTGACCGTGCCGTCCCACGCCCGGACCTTGCCGATGTCACCATCATCCTCAAAATTATGATGGTCTTCCCAGTGGTTGCCCTGTTTGTGACCGGCTCTGGTTTCGGCTCCGGTTTCCATGAGGAGTCGGACCATCTCCTCATCGGCTTCCCGTTTCGTCTGTGGCGAATCCTTGATGTACTCCGGACAGGCCGTGATCTTATAGGTCGTGAACTCCGCATTGCGTCTCTTTTTCGCCGTCCATCCCTTGACCGGAAGCAGGTCCCTTGACCACGCACATCCATGCTTACTGTCCGGTACCGCGTTGGCACAGGTCCAGCAGAGTTGGTTGTTCTGGGTGTAGCCCTGTCTCTTAGCCATTGCCACCCTCCAGCCTGTACCTGCCACTCTCCGTCTGGTACGCTATCCGGATGCCCTGTTTATTCGCCCATAACCATTCGATGCACGCACCCTTTGACTTCTGCCATCCATCCAGCATCACCATCAAGTCAATCTCGCCTGACTCAATGACGGCGATGGCTATCCGCATGTATGTCTCCCATGACAGCCCCCACGTTCCGATGTCGGTCGGGTCCGCCACTTCACAGCCGGCTTCTCTGGCTTCGGACCATACCTCGTAGAACCGGTCCCGTGCGTCCCAGTAGTCCGTGCCCGATATGGGGCCGCTGATGTATACGTTCATGTTTGTCCTCCTATCAAAATTCAATCTCGTTCTGTGTCTCATAATATCCGTCCGGGACATCCTCGATCGGTGCGAACGAGAACCGCTTCGGCGTGAACTTCAGCTTGAACTCGCCCGGTTCCCCGCCCCTGTGCTTGGCGACCTCGACGTTGATGATGCGGTTCTTCTTGTACGAGCGGGCCTCCTCCTCGTCCCGGTCCCTATGAAGCAGAATCACCATGTCGCAGTCTTCCTCGATGCTCCCGGATTCCTTTAGGTTCGCCAGTGACGGCTTCATGTCGTTCGCTCCCCGGTTCACCTGACACGCCACCCAGACCGCCACGCCGCTGTTCATGGCGATGTCCATCAGTTCCTTTGTCATGTAGATGTACCTCTCCCGGATGCTCGGGAACTTCTGGGTCTCGTCCGTTACCTGTGACAGCTGGTCTATGACGAGCAGGTCCGGCTTTTCTTCTTCGACCATGCGCTTGATCTGGTTGATGTCCCTGTACTGCGAGAACAGCAGGGTCTCATCCATTGCCTCGATTTTCTCCGAAGCGGTCCCGGCTTCATCCCACTGGGCTTCGTCAAGTTCCCCGTCCCGCAGCTGCTTCTGGCCTATCCCTCTGGCGTGCATCATCATGAGCCTGTCAAGGTTCTGGGCTTCGGTCATCTCCAGTGCGAAGAACATGACCTTTTTCCCGGAGCGGGCCACATTGACCGCAGTCTGCAAGCAGAACGCACTTTTGCCGGTTCCCGGTCTGGCTCCGATGGCTGTCAGTTCGCCCGGATGGATCCCGCCGGTCAGTTCGTCCAGATCCTTGACACCGGTCATGGCGGTTTTCCGGTTCCGTCTCTCATCGAGCACTTTGAAGTAGTCCGGTATCATCTCTTTCAGCCGTCTGCACTTCGGCGTTGTCGCTGTCCACTCGCGTCTGGTCTTGTCTATGAAGCGGATGATCTCTTCCGGGCTTGCACTCGCATGGTTCCGTATCCAGTTCGCCCGGTACGCATCTATGTGCGCCCACATCGCGGACTCATACAGGGCCTCATACTGTCCGGAGAACATCGCTGACACTTCGTCCAGTGCGACTGCGTCCTTGCACGTCTTCGCTATCTTGACCGGATTGTCCTCACCGGCTCGGATGGCATCCGCTACAGGAGCCAGATCCCCGAACTCTGCCGGTGGTATGATCTTGATGTCTTCGGTATGGTTGCCCCGCATCCATTCTCCGAGTATTATCTTTGCTGTATCTCTGTCCATATCTATGCGAATATAGGACCGATGTCCTCATCTTCCTCATTGCGCTCCGGGAGCGTCCCAGCGCGATCCGGAGCATGTATATTGTTTATATTGTTATTATGTTTTCGCTTTTCGTTCCGTTTGCCGTTCCAGACATCTTGGTAAAGTGCGTATTTTTCAATGGTTAGAACCGTTCCATTTGCCGTTCCGTTTGCCGTTCCACTTTCAGACCGGCTGATTTCGATGCAGTTCTCGGTCTCCAGATAGTGGAGAAACCGATATACTTTCGACTTCCCCCAGTGCCATCGATTCGCCAGTTCGCCGTAGCTGGTCAGTATCTGGCCCCGCTTGGCTTTGTCCCGGTCCTCGAACTCTGCCATCAGGAGCAGGTCTATCCATGCGCTGCGTTCATCGAACGGCTTATGGCTTTTCCAGATGTCGGATTCCCACAGTTTGCGGTGAAGAGCGACCCACCCTGTCGGTTTACGCATTGCCACCATCCTCCAAGATTTCCACCACCATCCGGCCCGCATCCGCAGGACTACAGAACCGGAACCGGACACCGAACCGCTCCTGGAGCGAATACATCTCCTGCGCGATGCTGTCTCCCGGAATGATGCGTCCGTCATGGATCCAGATGCGCTCCCCGAACAGGTCGTCTATGTCCGTGTAGTGCTTGTCCTCGATGAGAAACACCAACATGCAGCCGGCAGTCTTGGCTTTGTCGCATTCGTCCCGGAACCGCTTCCGTTCCTTGCCGTTACCGCACAAATTGACCGCGACTTCCTTGATGTCCTGTTTGGTATCCACAGCCACATCGGGGGCCGCCCAGTAATCACCGAACGGCAGACCCGACCTGATCCATGGAGTACCGGACCCGACCCAGTACCGGTGCTTGTTCTCGTGTTTCTCCTTTTTCTGACGTGTGTCCTCGATGATAAACATGGTTAAAACGGAACATCCTCATCCTTGATGGGCGTGAACCCGGCTGTGGTGTCCACTACATCGGCTGTACTTGAAGCGGTCGGCACGTTGTCCAGCTTCTTCAGTTCCGGGACCGTGAACTTGCCCTCATGGATGTCATCGACCGTGACGAACTCGGCATTGAAAAAGTCCTCTTTTCTGTAGATGTTCCCGGACTTCTTGCTGACCTTTTCCTCAAGGCCGAACACGATGCCCAGTTTCAGCCCGACCAGTTTGGTCTCGTCGATGTCTTCCTGTGGCTCTCCGCCATCATCCGTGACCTGTACGACCAGACCGGGCGCGCCGCCGTTGCTATCCTCGATGGTCTCGATGAACTTCTTGAAGAATGGTCTGGCATCCTTGCCGTTCTTTGTCTTACCGTACAGTTTGGAAACTTTACCTTTCCACCAGTTCCGTTCAGCTTCGTCCTTGTAGTAGCCTGTATACGGCCCCTCTGCGATGTCGAACTCAATGTCCAGTTTGAAGTTGGCTGTATCGTTCTTTACTTTCGTTATCTCAATAACGTATCCGCCCGGCTCTATCATGGCGCTCCCTCCGGCTGCGTTGACTCCGTTCAGATTGATTCCTAACATTTGTATTCGTGCTCCTTTCGTTCTGTTCGTGCTCCAAACGATGCTCCCATTGCAATCACTGGGTTACAGCGCATCGAGCAACGCTTCATAGCTTGTGATTTTGTCCGTTTTCTTGGTGCTCCGGCAGTATGCGCATGCTCCGCACCGTTCCGGTTCGGCTTCACCGCGCTTTATCGCATCGAATATCGGCGTATAGTGTGCTACGATGCTCCCGGCTGAATTGATGAGCCATTGCGGGATCTCGATGACCGCATGGTCTGCCGGGTCTTCCTTTGTGATGACCGCCAGATAGAACGGCTTAGTGATGCCGGTCAGTTGTGTTTCTAACTTCTGGTAAACATACGCTTGCAGATGGTAGCCCCATGCCTCGATGAACGTCTTGCGCTCCCCGTCCTTATAGATCGGCTTCATGTCCCTCATGTACTTCAGGTCTACCATTTTGTCTGCGAACGTGAAGTCCGGCTTTGCTTTCCACGCCACTCCGAACAGTTCGCCTGTGATGATTCTCTGTGGCTCCCCGCTCAGATACTCCATGAACGCATCATCCTGTTCCACCAGACGGATGGCTTCGGCTGCTTTCCTGTATTCTGCCTTGAGTGCGCCGGTCCGTTTGTTCAGGATTTCCGGATGTTCGCTCTGGAACTCAATGAGTGAGCCGGAGAAGTACGCATCCAGATAGCTTCCCTCAAGGAGTGCTGTCGTTTTGGGTCTCTCCCACTCGCCGTGAATCTCAGCCATTGCGGATGCCGGACAGTCCCGGAACTGCTTGAACTGGGAGACGGACATATAGGATGCGTTGGCTTCGGGGGTGAAGTAGGTGGATTTAGTTAAGTTCATTGACCGGTTCCTTTCCTTTTCTTTTCAGCAATTAAGCCATTGTATTTCTTTTCCACGCGTTTCAAGAACGCCTTGTGGTTCTTCGAAATCTTTGGCTCGTACACAAATGCCTCAATCAACGCCAGATAGTAAGCAAATTTTGTCAATGACAGCATCCTCAGCCCTTTAGCTTTGGCTGTTGCGTATTCGCGCACCATCTTGTCGTCAATCCATCTCATTGCATCGGAGTTTGGAAGTGGCTGACGGTAATCGTCAAGCATGAGGGACATAACGTCCATGTCTATATCCTCGTTGTATGTGATGGCTGTCCATATTGCCGATGCAAGTATTTTTTTGCTTCCGACTTTCGCTTGGTGGTACATCGATACAGCCACCCCGGCCACAGCCTCAAGAAACTCCCTATTCTCTGAAATGTAATCGAGGATGTCTTGGTTTGTTGGTCTGTCAGATATTCCGTTTGGCCCGACGTTTTTTATTCTCCCTGCTATTGCGCCACTTAGACCCGCTCCAGACTCAAGACATACAGCAAACCTCCCAAGCCCTGCGACTTCCTTGTAGTGCTTAACATCGAGAAAGTCGGAGACGTTGCGAGCTCTTCCCTGGTCAAGCCAGTTAAAGCATTCCTCTGGAACGTTGTACTTGATTTCTATTGGAACCGCGATTCCGGTCATTATTACTGCAAGGCATCTATGTTGTGCGTTCATCATCTTTCCGGATGTCGAGATAAGCATTGCGTCGTTCGGGTGGCAGATAAACTTCCCGTTCTTGATGTCTTTTGCAATTTGAAGAACTTCCCTCGGGTTCGCTCGTCTCTGTCTTTCGTCCATGTGGTCTACCCAGTATTGCGCCGTCTCTGGCGTAAGCATGATAAACTCTGATTTGATTGTGTTTGCGTTTTTCATGACCTCGGGTCCTATTGTGTTGGTATTCATTCTTTTGTCCTCCTATATCCAAACCACCACGGAATCCCCAGTGTCTGGTTTGTTCCTAACTCTTACACGTTCGGCGCGAACTCCCGCACCCGGACCGCATCGGTAGTTGTCCCGAATGCGGACACCATCGTGACGTATAACTGTAACTTCTTGCCGACCCACTCGTCCATGTATGCGGACCCTGTCGCTTTTTCGATGGCACTCATGTTGGTGCTGTTCAGGATGAGGGGTTTCACGTCTCCCTCAAAGTGCATGACCGGCTTGTCTTCCTTGCCCTGCTGGTTCTGGACGGTCTCGATCTTGACGTCCTTGACCTGTACAATCATGTCCTTGCCCTCATCGAACGCATACGCGCCCAGATAGTTCGGGTTCGTTGTTTTCTTCCAGTGGATATGTTCTGCCATAAGCTACCTCACTTTCGTTTTCAATCTCTTCTTTACCTGTTCCCGCCGGCACTCGCTGTTGATGCACCGGATGTCACACCATCCTTTGTGGTCGCACTCATAACAGCAGATTCCCGGAACCAGGCACCCGCCGTTGTTTGTGATGCACTTGGTATTATTCATCATCTTCATCGTCCCATTCCTCGCAGTCTTCGTCTGGCTCGTAGTAGTCCCGGTCCCGAAGTTCTTCCTCGCGCATGATTGACCTGTACTCGCTGTCCGTGATGAAACCGGCTTGCCATTCAGCCCATGCACTCATTTCGTGTCACCCTCCGGGCCGTCCTTGATCGTGTCCATGAACTCACTGGCATACTTCTCCCGCCATCTCCGGTCAGCTTCGTCACGCTCCCGGATAGCGTCCTCGATGCGGTCCTCAAGGTTTCCGATTAGCTGATGGCTCGTGTAACACACGGATTCCAGTTTGCCGTAGGTCGCCAGTGCTTCCAGAACCTTGCCGGCCAGTGCGTCCTTGTGCTCTCCATCGAAGAACACCGGATCGGGTACGTTGCCGAGCACTCTCCGGATCTGACGGATCTCGACCAAAATATCTTCATAATTCAGCATAGTGTTTGTCCTCTCTTTCTGTCGTGTCTGGCAGAACGATCTCATCCTGTACAGGATCCGCATCGTCCAGAAGCCAGATCTCTTCTAAATCATCGAACGTGATAGCTTCTGTTTCGTGGAGTTTCATTGCGTAACCCTCCATATCGTGCTATAATGTTCGTGCACCGAACTTCTGATTGGCTCGCATCATTGATCTGATGTGGGCCTTTCGTTTTGTAAGCACGAAGATCAAACCAAGTAATAACTGATGCACTGCCCTCCTTTCGTTTCGTTAGTTATAGATACCGTTCGCTTCCACGAACAGAACCAGTGCGATAATAAACATGATTCCACCACCAAACAGGGTCTCTGTCGCTCTGTGGATGAATCTCCATTTTCTGCTGTTCACTCTCTTGGATCTCTTCATCATTACGTTGCCCTCCTGATTACGATTCTGTCCCTATCTCAATTTCCACGTTGAAGAACTCACACGCCGGGGTCATTGGTCTGACCCTCTTAACGCCGGCTAAACACTTTCTGCCCCATTCGTAATTGTTGCAATCACAGCAGTGGCACTCTGGTTCTGGTTCTGGCTTTGGTTCTTCGTCTGGGATTTCGTAATAGACAATAACTTCTGTCGGGGTAATTTCTGTTTCCCGAACGACTTTACCGATACGGCTGATTTTTCTATTCAAGGCGTTGTACGCATCCACAAACTGGTCAGCCGTTTTGCCTTTTGCACATTCACACTGTCTCATTCTTCTCCCTCTCTCTCCGCGACTCTTGTCTGCGTTCTTGCGCTCTGCCATATTTTGCGTTATACTTATAAGTACACCACTCCAGATTGGTTACCTCATTATTAGCCGGGTTTTCGTCAATGTGGTTGATAATCGGGTAGCCGTTTGGATTTGGTATAAATGCTTCGGCAACAAGCCTATGAACGAGCCTATAATTGAATTTGTTGTCGTACCGCAAAGTTACCGACCGGTAGAACGTGTCACCGCACTTCCTTTTATTTCTGAGTTTCTTTTGTTTAAGGATGCGTGGCGTTCTGCCCTTGTAAGATTTGACCCTACCAAGATTTGAAATGTAGTACAGCCCATGCGTTCCCGGAATTTCTTTCCACAATTCCATAATAAAAAACTCACCTCCCCTGTTCGGAAGTGAGTCTTGCCATAAACTCTGAGATTTATGATTATCGGCAGAGTTTAAAGCAGACCCACTATATTTTGCGTTACTGCTCTCTTTTGGACACAGCTTCTTGAATCAACACTTCCAACATATTTGAGAAGCTCCTGCTCTCTTTTCTTGCCAGATCGTCGATGATTCTGATAAGACGTTCATCAATAGTGATGGACTTTTGTTCTTTCATGCCTTTTTACCTCCGTGTGTATATTATAAACTAATATGTTGTGTTAGTCAACAAGAAATTGCCCACATTTTGTGAGCACCGTTCAGATGCCTGATTATTACCAGAACATGGAAGCTCTAAACGCCGATTTAAGCGATTTTGTTTGGGCTTGGTGATAAGTTATACCTTGCGATATTTACTCAAAATCTGCCCCACAGAATTTCACGAATCCGACCACTAAAAAAGCCCCACCCAGAACGAATCTGGATGGGGTTCTACAAAAAGGAGGACAATGCTCCCCGTGTAGGGGCTATATTCAGTCCGTATTTGGTACGACCGGCTTCTGTATGATTTGCTCATGCAGTTTCTTGCCGGTCCCGTTCAGCTTCTGGGCCTTGTACGCCTGCCACATATAGTCGTGGTTGTCCGACTCATCTTCCGTGATGACTTCTTTGTTGATGAGCGAATGGCAGTTCCTGTAATACGCATCGTGCGTCAGCGCCTTGATGGTCAGGTCGTCGGCTCGTATCTTCTTCACGAACCACTTTATCAACAGCACCAGCAACGTGAGCACTCCGGCTCCGCATGCTCCTAAGAATGAATTGACTACGATGTCATACATGGTGATACTCCTTAAACTGCACGATATACTTTATAATGACTGCACTTGGACGCCGGCTTGACGACCTTGCTATACTTTTCTCTGATGGGGTACGTCTTGCCATTGTAGTGAGCATTAGCGACTTTTCCGTTCCCGACATAAATCATAATATGACTACCGCCGGACTTGTACTTCTGCTCGATAATGTCGCCCTTTTTCAGTTTTTTTCGGTCACGGGACACGCTCTTCCACTTCTTGGACTTTTTGAGGTATGGCAGCTGCTCATCGCGTCCTCTGGGGAACTTCTTGTCGATGCCGGATGCTCTTACCACCGTACCAACGAACACGTCACAGGACGCACCGGCTCTGGTCTGTTTCCCCCAGCCTTTGCGGTCGCCATATGCCTTTTTCAGTGCCTGGACATATGCTTTTCTCCGCTTGCCCTGAGGATAACCGTAAGTGCTTCTCGGTGTCCCGGACTTCCACGAACACTTGATGGCAAGGTCACAGATCTTCTGGCCCTTGGTCTTTTTGGTGGTCGCCTTGGATGGTTTCGGCGTGGACTTGGTCGGTGCGGATGCTGTCGGCACCTTGCACACCCAGACTTTTGCGATAAGGTTCTTCATGGTTCCCTCATAGGAATGCCATCCGTTATTCCCACGACCGCCCGGGTCCCGTGTCCAGAACCAATGCTTTCCGTCCTCGTGTTTGTATGCGGATACACAAATGAAGTGACCAGACGTTGTCCAGACCACTCCTCCACGCTTCCCTGCTTTCATGAGGAAGACCGCTTTATATCCCCTCTTGATGAAGCTGAACACATCTGCCATGTGCTCCACTTCCAGAACGGACACCAGACCGAAGTGCTTCAGTGCAGCCGGGATACCGGACCATGCCGTTCCGTTGTTGCGGATAGCGTACCCGTGCTCTTTCATCCATTTTGCGACTTTCCACGGTGTGATGTTCGGGTCCACATTATGGACTATGTCAGCGACCGCAGTCGGACCGCATCCGGCCTGTGCCATGGTCGAAGAACCGTTATAATTCTTCTTGCCCCATCGACTGTCGTACTGCTTGAAGTTCGCCGTACCCATAATCACAGCACCTCCTCGTCATCGGGATCCGCATCGTTCGGACCGTCGTCGATGTCATCTGCGTCGGCTTCGTCTGGATCCAGACCATCGCCGTCCTCTTCCTCATCCTCTTCCGGTTCATCCGTGAAGTCTTCACCATGAATGATGCCGGCGTTCTGTTCCTTTTCGAGACGCATCCGCCCAGTGTGTTTTGACGCTATCTGGGTGTAGTCGTTGTTATAATAAGTTGTGATAGCGGCAACAACTAAATCGGATGCGATTGTAATAATCGTCCACAGTGTGGTCAGTTTGTGAAATCCCAATCCGACAACCGATGCACTAACTGCATAGATTGCCGTGTTGAGCGATACCGCAATTCTTAACGCTGTCCTTATTTTTGTTCCTGCATTCATGTTATCTCCTTGTAAAATCGTCCCCGGCATGGTACGCATTGTGAAGAGGCGCGCCGGGGACTGCATCATGCCTACCATTAGTAACGTGATGGACGATGCCCCATCCTTACGGACATACACACCATACGCATCCTCTTTTACTCGGCTCACACCTTATGCCGAAACCATCGCAATGCCCTCTATCTGCTTTACGTTACTACCATTGTTCCATCGGTTTTTTATAGTCCCACCACAGCCGTTTGCTCATCGGCTGTCGCATAGTTTCATCCGTCCAGTACCAGACACCGTTCAATTTAACCCTGTTCCAAGCATGACAATCGTATCCGTTCCCTGTATCGAATGCCCCGATACAATACCGCACCGGAATACCCTGTACTTTACACAGCACATACACCGCCGATGCTGTCCCGGCACAATCACCGCCGTGGTTTTCAAAGAAGCCAGATGCCGACTTAACACCTGTGATGTATTTACCACTACGAACGTAACGTCTGATTTTCTTGTAGGCGGATTTGCCCTTGCCCTTGACCTTGTACCGTTTCAGAATCCGTCTTGCTTCGGCTCGGTTCGCATCGGCTTCGGGTTTTATCTCTTGGTACAGGCTCGGGTCTATCACTAACAGATTGTGCTTCAAATCAGCATCCACCCGAACGTACTTGTCTATGAGCAAATGACTTCGCCACGGTGCGTATTTGAATGGATACTTTTTCGGCAACGTCACACTTTTGTATTTGTGTAATTGCCATTGGCTCACCGTCATGGTCTTGTATGTACCGCCCTGTATCGGCACACCTTTGATTTTCGCATCCGCCTGTGACACCAGAGCGACCGCCAACAGGATAGTCACCAGAATGACGGTCGCAATCGCTTCTATTTTGCTCATATTAACCAGATACCCACGAATACACGACACCGCTATTAGACCGCACCGCTTTAAGTGTGTACGTTCCGTTGCTTGCCGGCGCTTCGGGGATGTCGGGGATGTCCTCTAACTTGCCGACCAAGTCTTCTGGGTAGAACGTACTATGCCCTACTGGCACGATTCCGTCCGTCACGAACTGTTCCGTCCCATTCGGGTCGCAGTTTTGGATTTGGGTGTATGGGTCGGCTGTTTCTATGGTGGGGGTGGCAATTTCGTAGACAAGGTAGACACCCGACATAGCGGTTTTGAATGATCTGGCATCGGTGTAAGACGAATCTTTTATGCACACTTTGTTGTAGTAAATGTATGCTACAGACTTGTCAACCAAATCGTAATACCCACCAACAAACGGATATTTGCTACACACCGCATTGAAGTAGTTTTTAGCATCCTCAACGCCATACGTATAGAACCGTTCGTTTGTACTGTCATATAACCAATACAACGCCCCTAAATCCACACACACGCCGTATTTCCTCATCACCGTCCCATCTGATGCGTAGGTGTCTCCGTCATAGTACAAATTATTGCTTGCATCCAGTTTCGGAATGCCTCTTAATGTTAGACTATCATCAAGTGCATATGAACGTTTGATGTATGGTTCATATTCTCCGTCACGTTCTCCGTCCCATGAGAGGTTGATGCAGATGTCGTTGTTGTAGGTTGTACCGTAAGCCGGTTGCGGAGTAAATCTCATATAGCGAGCATTTTCTGGTGTGGTGAACGGCTGATTATACTGCACCTGTGAGTCACCGTATGCACTCGTGCCGATGTAGTTTTTGTCCGCATCGTAGAATCTTGACCTAACTGCATACCCTGTCGCTGTACCAAACTTTGCAAAATAAACTGTCTTTGGTAATATCGGTATATAGTTCTTCGTGCGAATTACGGATGTACTGCTTGTGTTTGCCCCTGTACTGGCAGAAATGTCTCCAACTTCCCACTCTTCATCCCAAGCATTAAACCCAACAGTATCGTGACTTACTGCCTTAACAGACATAAGCTCGCCAGCGTTATATTCGTAGTATGGTTTTGGGAACAGCTTTTTGAACCACGCTACCCCTGCTCCTGCTGTGGCTTGTTCAAGCGAGTATATGTAGTCTGCTATAGTTGAGCCGAACATTCGGGTGAGATCGTGAACGTGGACGTTCTTTACTTTTACAGCATCCCAATCACTTGTCCTCTGGTCGTAAAATCTCGGATAAGACAATCCGCCACCTGTATATTGACTAACCCATATACAGCCAACGGTTTCGAATACACCCGTTTTTGTTGTATAGCCATTGGCATAAGCACAATTCATCTGCACTCTACCGCTCGATATATTTATGTCTGCAAGAGTAATGTACTTATGACCTGTTACGGCGGAAACACCAGCAGGAGAAAGAAAACCAAGCGGAGCGGTTGGAGTAAAAGACGCAATGCCACTGGCTACGCTCAAACTCGTTCCCGTGTTTGTTGCCCATCGGTCCGCACTCGCAAAATCACCGTTCTGCACTAACTGGTTCCACGCCACAGTGCCGCCTACCACAGCATCCAGGCTCTCCCGATACCCAAGTGCCTTTGATGCCCTGAACGTGTACGGTGCTGTATCCGTTTCGCCCTTATCCGTTACCAGACCGCCCGCATACAGGTCGGGATAGTAGCCGGTTGAGGATACGTCGCCCGGGTCGCCTTTGGGGCCTTGAGGACCAGTTTCGCCTTGAGGGCCTTGCTCACCCGTTTCGCCTTGAATACCTTGCGGACCCTGCGGGCCTGTTGCTCCCTGTGGACCGGTCGGGCCTTGTTCGCCCTGTGGTCCCTGCGGACCCGTCTCTCCTTGCGGACCTGCAGGGATGCCCAGAGACAGAACTCCATCGCTATAGGATGCCGTTGCGCTGGATCCAGCCGGCAGGGTCTCGGCTTCGGCTGACATATTCGTCCATGCGTCCATCGCCTGTTCGACGATTCTGGTGTCTTCTGCTACCTGTTCGGCCTGTTCCTCAATGGCATGGAGCAGGGCTGTGATTTCGTTGACAAGGGGTTCCCGGTCGCCGTCGGTGGTGTCGTCCGGGTGGGGGTTCGGTTCGACGCTCATAAGGACGTTGCAAGTGCCGATTCTCGCTTCACCGTTAATCAGCCGGATTTCAGCCGGGAACCGTCCCGCCTCGTTGCAGACGGTGTCTTCCATGACGAACTGCACCGCACTCCCGTCGATGGTACAAGGCAACGTAAATCCCAGACCAGACGGCTTTGTTCCGGCGAATGTCGCTGTGACCCCGGACGGAATCTGGTACGCTTCGCCGTTTTCGTCGATGATGCTGACCCGGATGACCCGGAGCGAATTGTCGTTCTCGGATACCTTGATTTCGGGCAGATAACTCTGTGGTATGATGCTTACATCAATATTCTGTGCCATGTCTGGCCCTCCTTAACAGATGCCTTTGCGATATGTAATTTCAGCACTAAGCCCACCTTTTTCGTGGCTCAGTGTTATATTTTCGATGGTGATGGTTTCGGTCGTTCCATCCAGTCTGTGGAATGTCACCACGTCCCTCGGTTGCATACGGGGGTCGCCTTTCCATGTGAATGAGCCGGTGATGTTGGACCGCTGGAGAAGCGATTCATAACCGAGCCCAGGAAGGATCTCGGTGTTGCTCATGCCGGAGCCCTGTCTGCCCCTCGTATGGAGGATTCCCAGGAACAGATCTTCTCCTGCGATGCTGGCGACTCGGCCCGGGGATCCGTAGGAATATTTCTCGGCGACCGGTTCGTAGGCCTGCCCATAGATGTCGACGTCCATCGTCGTCACGTCAGACGATGCTCCGATCGCGTTCCATGCGGTCGTCGTGTTGCTGTTCCACGGCATGACCTGGGTGTATAACTCACGGCCAGCGATCCCGCTGATCTCCGAAGGACCGACGATCACGCCCTTGGAGATGTTCGGCCCAAGCATCAGGCAGCAGTAGGAAGGGACGCTATTATCTCCGTACTCCGCCGACCCTTCATAGGCCGTTGAGCTGCCGGCCACTCCTTCATACACCGGAGGGACCGGCTGCAGGGAGCCGTTCTTCTGGTCCAGAACCGCTGCGACTCTGTAGCGCCAGGTAAATTCTGAATCGAGATTCACAAACACGCCGGATTCCTTCTGCATGGTCGCGGATCCGATGATTCTGCTGTAGTAGGCATCCTCTGCGATGCTCTCCCAGGTCAGATCGATTCCGGTCAGCTGCCGGTCGACTTTTCTCTGGACCTCGCCGCAGTCTTCCTCGTAAATGTCAGCGGACGATGTCGGCTTTTCGATGGTCAGCGTCGGGATCCCTGCGTCTACATAGACGGGCCAGAAGCTGTCAATTATAGCAAAGGACCCGGCCGCAAAGTCAATATGCAGCAGGTTCATCAATGCGGCGATGATCTCCCGGCGTGGTTTTTTACGGATCACGAGCCTTGCCCCCACACCGGCGCCGGAGCTCGCTCTGTCGAAGTCTCCGCTTACATATCCGGCGTAATCGATGCCGGCGGATCCGAGCATGTAACAAATGGCATGATAGACGCCGGTCAGATCCGGCGGGCCTGCTCTGTACGTGTTCGGTGTGTCCTTGACGTTCAGCGGTGCCGGGATCTCCTCGTCCAGCTTGTGCACCGCATCGACCCCGTGGATGGTCATCACGTTATCAGCCCAGGTGATCTGCTCGGCGAGATAGAAATTCCTCACCGGCGACATATCCCCCGGATACCCCGCCTGATATGTTACCGGAGTTTCGTCCGGTATTGATGCCAGAACGTCCGAGATATCGTCATCAAAATATGCCTCGATGTTTATCTCCGATTCGGGCAACGTCGGTTCAATGATGGACAAGTCCGACCGTAGCGACACGGTGCACGATATTAAGTTACTGTTGTTGATAACTATCGGCTCGCCCTGTTCCGGTGTCACCTGTATGATGACGTCCATCGTCTGGCGTATCTGTTTGGCGTTCTCGGCGTCGATGGTGGTCGGCGGTCTGTATGGTGTCCAGGGGGATAATTCTGTGCCGGCTTCGAGTTGTGGATATACCACAGTCCTTGGTATCTCTGTACCGCGTACGGCAGACACGTCAAGGTCGACCCGAACCGTCACAGATTCGGACACTGTAAATGTCTTGTTGCTTGCATCGACGTTCAGATATGTTGACGTCCCCTCGGTTGGCTTTAACCCGACCGTATACGCAAGATAGGAGTATCCCGTCCCTCGCATGGTATACGTCCCCGCCTCAAGCGTCAGCGTGTCATAACTCTCCAGTCTGATGTACGCCGCACCGCTTTTGGTTCCTTGCGCTGACAGCGAGCCATTGCCCAAGTCAGTGAACGTTATATCGCCTCTGGTGATGGTGCTGTCGACATAGGGGTATGATAGTAAGTTGATTCCCATGTACTACCCCCTCTTAACTGTGTGCGTTGATGAACCGGATCGCCACGCTCACGTTCTTCCACCAGACTTCGCCTCTGATGGTGTTCCGGTTCTGGAGCTGAACCACTGAATCCCGGATGATGGTTTCCGTCGTTATCATCCCGGACGGATTCACGAATGACAGCGTGTTCTCTCCAGACATCGCCACCAGAACATCCACCGACGACTGCGGGAGTGCGTCCCATGTCAGAGTCGCATCGGAATACTTCCATCCGACCACGTCTCCGACCGTCTTGCCGGTACAGGTCGTGTACTCACCCGCATAGATGTCCTCAATCTGAGGAGCGAACGTCGGCGGTCTCAGTATCTGGTTGCCGTTGATTGTTATGTAATCCTGTGCAGTTAATGCCATGTTGGTTGCTCCTTATCCGAGACGTTTCTTATAACGGTCGTACATCTTGACGGTTTCCTCACCCATCTTCGGACCGTTCGGGTACAGATAAATCGGAATGGTGATATCTCCACCACCGGCTCCCGCAGCTGCTACCGTAGCCACACCACTGACGATGCTGTCTGCCATCTGGTCCAGTTTCGCCCAGAACGGATTCAGAGGTACGATGCCCTCACCACCTCTTACATCACCGGCACCCAGTACGGTCGGACGGTCAACGATACCGCCTTTAGCGTACCAGTCAATTCCCAGTGACGGGATGGAGCCTTTGAGCAGGTCGGACAGCTTCCACCCGGGCGGGTCCACCTTGAAGTGTGGCAGTTTGATTTTCGGAAGACTGACCTTGAACTTGAACACGTCCTTGATTTTCTTGACGATGCCCTTGATGAACTCCCATGCCTTTTTGAACGGCGCAATCATGGCATCTTTTATCTTGCCAAAGATGTCCTTGACCTTTTCCTTTAAGAGCATGAACCTCATGCCGACATAGGTCTTTAGCATTTCAGCGTGTTTCTTTATCTTGTCCCAGTTCTTATACAGTGTGACGCCGATAGCCACCAGACCGGCAATAACACCGATGACGATACCGACAGGGCCGGCGAGCATCGTGAACGCTCCGCCGATGATTGGCAGAACCGTCATGATTCCGCCGAGCATCATCAGAAGTGGACCACCTACCGCAAGCAGACCGGCTACCGCCACCGCGATCTTGCCGATAATCGGATGGTCTTGGATGAACTTGATGATTTTCTCGACCACCGGCAGAACTTTCTCGGAAACGTACTGGGCCAGTTTCGCCACTGTCGGAGCGAGTGCCGCACCGATTTCCTCTTTTGCGTCTCCGAGTGCGTTCTTCATCTGTTGGATCTGACCGCTCGGAGTGTTCGCCAGTGTCTTGTTCATGTCACCGACGTTGCTGTTGATGACTTCCGCGAGCATGGCAGCCTTTTCTTGCTCAGTGCCATACTTCAGAACATCTTCCTGTGCGTCAGTGAACGAGATGCCGACCCGCTTCAGCGCTCCGGTCTGCCCTTGCATGACCTTGCCCATAAGGTTACCAACATTGACCGCATCGTCTGTGGTCGCATTGACGCCCTTTTGCTGTGCAAGCAGGTTCTCCATTGACGGAAGCAACGTGTTTATCGTGCCCGGGTATTTGGCGAACGTCGCAAGCTGTTGCGCTCCGGACAGAGCCACTTCGTCACCGATAACGCCCTGTTTCTGCAATGAGGACGCAAGGTTCATCGTGCTTTTGGCAGCCTTGTCACCGACACCCATCCTCTTTTTATAGATTTCCGTCAGTTTGCTTTCAGCTGTCGCCTGTGTTTCGTATGCGCTCAGAGCATCTTGGAAGCCCTTGATGATTGGCACCGAGATGCCTGTCGCAATCGCACCGGCCTTGATGAACTTCCCGCCCATCGCGCTGATTTTGCTCCCCATGCTCTTGGACACGGTCAGGCCGGCTTGGTCACCGGCAGTCGCCGCCCCAGGAGCGAGTGCGTTCGATATTTTCCCGGAGATTCCCTCCGCAGATGGTACTATTTGTACATACGCTTTTCCAAGATCAGTTGCCATCTGTTTATTCTCCTAATAAAGCAGCGCGAGCCTTATCAAAGTCCGCGCCGGTCTTGAATATTCGTTCTTTTCGCTCTGGAGTCGCTCCCGCCATCAGCTTCGGCGCGATGCGTTCCGGAACGTGCTTGCCCTTTGTTCCGTACACCATTGCTCTGACATCGTCAACGAGCATGGCAAGCAGTAGTGTGTCTGTCGGGACGGTCTGCCCCGCCGTCTTCTGGTATACTCTCGAATTAGGCCCCAAACCGGCAGCTAAGGTCGCGACCAGACGAACCGGAAGCGACCTGTAGTCATAGATGTGATACACTTCGGCAAGGTCGCAGATAAGTGCGTTCTCATCGTCATGTATCATGCCGGCAAGGGCTATCAGTTTTTTGCTGTGTCTCCGAGACCCTCGACGATTTCAGTAAATACGTCCCCGATCTCGTCGGTAGTGATTACCGCATTACCGCTGGATACTTTCATCTGCTTATAGAGCGCGTCCCTCTGTTCCTTGCCGAGAATGATTCTCATGGCTTTGCTGAATGCCAGCGGGTCTTCCTCTCTCGCTTCTTCCAGTGCGTCCAGAAGTTCGATGTTATCGAATGCGTTGTCTTCTACCTTAACGGTGAACCCGTTCGACAGTTTAACCTCTTTCATGTCATTGTCCTCCCATATTCTGATTTAGGTCGTCGTTGTCGCCGGCTTTGCGATGTACTCGTAGTGAGTCTGGCCCGCGCTGTCCGGAGATGCGCTGACCGTGATTTCATAGCCGACCGCGTCCTCATCGGTGTACTCGATGTCCCCGATCTCGGTGATCTTGCCATCTGGGATGACCACTCTCTTGAGTACGCCACCACGCAGAACCATGTCGATGACCCAGCACGCTTCCTCGGCTTCGGCTGAATTAGCTTTGACCGTGATGCCGCTGTCGATGGTCCCCGTTACGTTTGCCGTTCCATATACAGCCTTGAGCACATCCGCGTTCAGCACTTCAATCAGTGTCATCTGGAATGTGTCTTCCTTGCCGCTCTGGATCGGGAGTACCGGATCTCCACCCCATGCTTTGATGATGTCTGTATCCGGGCTGTTGCTGTTGGTAAGTCCGTCTTCAGACACATAGCCGAGCGCCTTATAGTCAGCGCTGAGGGTCGCCGTTGCCGACGTAGGTATTGTCAGATTGGCTGACAGCACCGCTCTGAATACCGCTCCGGCTACCGCAGGTTTTCCGGCAGTTACGTTGGTTGCAACATTTGCCATGTCTTACCTCCTGTTATTCGTAATAAGTTATTTCAAATATCGCCTGATAGCGTGGGTGCTTGTCAGCGATGTTCGTAAAGTTGTAATCTGTTTGTAATCGTGAACTGGCGATGCTCGGAAGCGTCACAAGGTCCTCAGCCGCACTGATGACGGTCCGATTCAGAGCCGCCGCATCGTACAGCGTCGCACCGTAGGACTGGAGCGCGAATGTCGCACGGTCCACCTTGTTCGTTCTGGATCCTCCCGTCTTCTCAATGAGGACGAACGCATCCGGGACGTTTTCCGGGCGCATCAGATAGCACGGAACGTCCAGTCTGCTGTCCAGATATTCAAGTATGGTCTGTTCAATCATCATCCGCTCACCACCTTAACCAGTGTGTTGTTGTCATAGTTGTCCTTTGCGCTTTCGTAGTCGGTCGGAAAAATATGAGCGACAGCACGCTTCTTGAAGTCATGTACTTCGGAATCGTACCCCTGACCGGCCTGTCTTGCTTTTGCGCTCCCCAGATCGTCCAGAATGGCTTTCATCTCGTCGCTTTTCATCAGTTCCGAGACGCCCTTGCGATTCAGTTTGAATTTGAATCCGTTACTCATATCTCTCCACCATGACCTTTTTGTTCCACTTCGTCGGGACCAGACTGTCGATTCCCTCTGTCGGGATGCCGAATACACGCCAGTCCTCTCCGAAGAATGTCACTTTGCAATTCTCCCATTCGTGGGCGTCGCGTTTCGGCAGACCAAGCGTGTAAACGGCTTTTCTCCCGTACAGATTAACTGTGTCAAGAATCTCCTGTGTGGTCGATGGGGACACCAGAACGTCATGGACCTGTATCGGTCTCTCAACGTAGACCGGCTCATTGAATCCGTTGACGCCCGTCTGTGTTTTCTGCCACAAGATAACTGTGATGCCACGCATTACCCCACCACCTCCGGAACAAGGTCCTCGACCGGACTGCGCGAGCCGATGGCATTACTTGCACCGAGCAACTTCTTTTCGGTCTTGCCGATATAGAGTTCCCCGGCTCCGCCACCGCTTCCGATGGTCCAGCTTTGTGAGTAGCCAAGCGCGGAAACGCTACCTTGCGACGCTCCGAGCGGGATGCCGGCGTCCTGTCCGTCGCCCAGTGCTCTGACCACCATGCGACAGGTAACGACGCGCTTGATGTTGGCGTCTGCGTCTGCCTTGACCGAATCGATCAGCACCGCAGCGTCTTCGATCAGTGCGTCACACAGAGACGCTTCCTCACTGGATAACGTGCGGGGTATTCTGTTCTGAATATCTGCTATAGTTGCGTATGCCATTGCTTGGCCTCCTACGATTACTTTTTGGTTTTCTTCGTTGTTTTCTTCGCGGCCGGCTTCTTCTTAGGTTCGGGAGAAACATCAGCGGCGAGCTTGTGACCCGCCGCCAGATATTCGTCTACCCGGTCTTCCGTGACCCAAAAGTCAATTCCGAGCCGCGCATTTACCATCTTTACCACTTAGGCGACAGCCGTTGTCAGCAGATTGAAGCAATCAGTGTCGGCACGGAATCCGACTTCGATTTCCGCTCTTACTGCGAACATGTTCTGCTGGAAGAGGTAGATCGGGTTGTTGCTGGAGTCGAGAATGACCGCGTCCTCAGAGAACGAGATTTCGACGCCGTTAACTGTTCCGTACATAGCCTGTGTCCAGTCACCGGCTGCGCCGACGATGTTCGGTACTGCCGGGGTTGTTCCTGTGGTAGCCGCGCCAGCCTTGTACGCGCCCTTGCTGATTCTGACCGGAGCGCCCAGAACGTACGGGATGGCTCCCTCAGCTACTGTGTTGATGAACAGCGGACGTTTGTTGTCGTCTGTCGCTGCCAGAAGTACACCCTTGCCTGCCGGAGACAGAGCGATGCCGTTCATGTCACCGCCGTGAGTCGCGATGTCAGCCTCAGCTGCTACCAGACCCGCATAGGTGTTAGTTCCGATGGCCTGTGCTGTACATCCGGACAGTACGTCGAAGTTGCTTCCCGGTGCGCTTCCTGTGAAGACGGTCGCGTCGAACTTGTTGCCCAGTGCGTTCGGCAGTCTCTGAACGAGTGCATCGTACAGAGCCGGGACGTCACGTCTGAACTCCTTAGAGAACGGGACGATGACAGCCAGCTTGTATGCGCTCATCACCTTTGTGGTGACGCTAGGATCAGAAACCGGCTTCGCTGCGGTCTCACCGACCCACGCAGCTTCCGGATCGCCAGTGATAACGTTGATGGATGTTCCTCTGCCCGGCAGTTCGATCTGTCTCGCCAGAGACATGACTGCGGACGCTTCCTGTGTCTTCTGAAGAATCTCGTTTGATACGTCAGCCGGCAGAGTGATGTTGGTTCTGTTGGTTGCTGTTCCAGTTGCCATGATTTTTTACTCCTTTGCTTTTCTAACCAAGGTTTTTCACCCAGTCCTCAAACTGTTCCTTGGTTGTGCCTTTTGTGCTTGTTGTTGCTTCTCCGCTGTCCCTTACCGACGGATAGCCGGGTCTGTTGCTCTCGGTGTAAGCCTTGATCGCCTTGGCCTGTTCCTCACAGCCCTCTTTTGTGTCGGCGGTCAGCAGATTCGATGGCACCCCTGTTTCTTTTGCTACCTCGTCGCGGATGGTCCGGATCTGTTCAGCCGTTTTCATTCCATCGAGTTCCGTCTGCAATGCAGTCACCTTTTCCAGTGCCTTTTGCAGTTCGGTCTTGCTGGCTTCTTCCA
>Ga0256405_10005199_pt1 | contig 22990 bp, 24 predicted proteins | sample RumenRJG_02DNA_FD_189096 | JGI IMG/M metagenome (GOLD analysis project Ga0256405, IMG submission 189096) | Bovine rumen microbial communities from Lethbridge, Alberta, Canada - RJG_02 | ecosystem: Host-associated > Mammals > Digestive system > Stomach > Rumen | place: Canada: Alberta... | reverse complement strand
CCGTTATGGCACTTTGAATCCTAATTTTAATTCAAAACCGTTCATAATATAAAAAAAAGGTATAAAAATATCTTTTTTATCTATTTTTTAAAAAAAATACTATAAAATATATAATATTAAAAAAAAGCAGTCCTAAACTATTTTTAAAAAAAAAACATGAAAAAAATATTAAAAAAAGCAGTCCTAAACTATTTTTAAAAAAAAAACGTGAAAAAAATATTAAACAAAGATAATTAAACTTATTTTAAAAAAAAATATAAAAAAAGGGAAGTTAATCTTCCCAAACACCTAACAAGCTTTCAACATATTCAAGAAGATCCAGAAATTCTTTGGAATCTCGTTTTCTAATTCTAGGCAGATCAACTTCAACTATCTGCTGGATCCTGCCCGGATTCTTGTCCATGATGACAATCTTGTCTGCTAGAAATACCGCTTCATCCACATCGTGGGTTACAAATACGATTGTAGTTTCAAATCTTTTCCAGACTCCCAAAAGCTGCTCCTGCAGGCTGTGCCTGTTCTGCATGTCTACAGCTGAAAAAGGCTCGTCCATAAGCAGAATAGGAGTATGGTTAAGCAGTGAACGTACAATAGCAACTCTCTGCTTCATTCCTCCAGACAGCTCATGAGGATATGAATACTTGAAGTCGGAAAGTCCCACCCTGTCAAGATATCTCTCGGCAGCTTGAATATTCTCTTCCTTTTTATCATTCTCAGTAATATTTAAACCAAAAGTAACATTGTCTAAAACATTCAGCCAAGGAAAGAGGGAATATTGCTGGAAAATGAATCCACGGTCCTTGGATGGACCTTCAACAAGATTTCCATCAGCATAGATCTCACCACTATCGGGAGTCTCCAATCCACCAATCATCCTTAAAAGAGTTGTTTTTCCACAGCCTGAAGGACCTAAAAGACAGATGAACTCTCCATCATCAACATGGAGATTTATATCCTTTACAGCAGTGAAATCCTTGTCTTTAGTTATAAATGATTTAGAAACGTTATTAATATCAATTGACACTTAAACACCTTTCAATAAAATAATCTATCAGAAGATTTTAGAACTCCTCCATCTAAGAAGAGGATTCTATAAAACCCTTCCACCTACCAGAAGATTCTCTCCTGAATTCTTCTGAATACAAAGTCAAATGCTATACCAATTACACCTATTACCAAAATACCAATCACAGTTGTACCTGGATCGAACAGCTGGCTTGCTGTAAGAATCATATAACCTAAACCTGAGGTTGATGCAATCATCTCTGATGAAATGGTACACATCAAGCCTATGCTCACACCTACTTTCAATCCTGACACTATATAAGGAATTGAAGAAGGCCATATGACCTTTGTCAGCACATCCCAGTCGCTTGCCCCCAATGTCTGGGCGGACTCAACTAAAACCTTGTCGGTTCTTCTAACACCATCGATGGTGTATACAAGTACAGTGAACACACATCCTAAAAAGATAACGAATACTGCTGAAGACAATCCAATACCAAACCAAAGAATAGCGAATGGAATCCATGCAATAGGTGGAACAGGCCTTAATATACTTATTATAAGAGAGCAGAAACGCTCCAATGTCCTGGACCATCCTAAGACAATACCTAATGGAATAGCTATCAAAGATGCAAGTCCAATACCCAGGAACACTTTAATCAGTGTGTCGACTGTGTTCTTAAGAAGACTGCCGTTGATTATAATTTTATAAGCAGCGCTTAAAACATCAACAGGACTTGGCAATACATAGTATGGAATCAAATGCAATTGCTCTGTAATCAAGTACCACACAATAAGAATTATAATAGGCAGTATAAAAGGTAGAAATTTATTTTTTACATCCACATAAATCACATTCTATTTTTTTAAATAATGTTTTTTATTAAAATAAGCAAAGGCGAAATCAATAATATTATTAGCCATTTAATAAAAATAATCAAAGGAGCTGTTAATGATTGCCATTATTTATTTTAATAATTTTCATTAACAATTTAAAATCTAACTTTCAAGTTATTTTATACATTTTATAATTTTATTAAAACATGATATATATAATTTAGGATTTAATAAAAGTAAAGTAGATAGAAATTAAATAATAAAACACCAAGCAAATATAAAAACCAAAATCATAAGAAAAATCGTTAAATCCCAAAAGGAATTATTAAAAAAAGAAAAAAAGAAATTAAAGAAAAATTTCTTCAATTTCAATTATAAATCAGCGAAAATTTGACTCTCAGTGAGAGGCTTTTCGAGTACGCCTAATTTTACTTCAAGGTTCATGAAGTCCATGACATTCTGCTTGTATTCATCGTCAAGTCCTGAGATGAAGTTGGTGTTTTCAAGGATTTGTCCTTGGATTTCCCTGTCAGGAACGATGTCGTCAGGCAGCAATTCAGCAGCTTCCTTAGGGTTCTCATTGATGTAGTTTGTAGCGTTTTCATGAATCTTTAAAATAGTGTCGAGCTCATCCGGATGATTTGCAATGAAATCATCGGTTGCTACAATACAGCAGCATGGGTGGCCGGATTCGATTTCAGAAGAGTTCATGAGAAGTTTTCCTTCACCAGATTGAACAGCGATGGTTGAGTATGGCTCCCATATGATGAAAGCATCGATCTGGTTTGATTTGATAGCATCAACCATTTGAGCAGCTTTCAAATTGGTTACTTTTAAATCCTTGATATCCATGCCGTTCTGGTTTAAAACATCTGTTAAAAGCATTTGCTGGATAGTAGCAGCACCTGGAGTAGCTACAGTCTTGCCTTTCAAGTCAGCAACTGAATTGATGTTTGAGTCTTTATCCACTACAAGGCCTGAACCTTCAGTTTGAGCACCTGATACTACTTTTACAGGAACTCCTTTGGAAATTGAACTCATTGCAGGAGTGATTCCAACATAACCAACATCTATGTCTCCAGCAGCAACAGCAGTCATCAAGTCTCCACCGTTGTTGAATTGAGTAATTTGTACATTAATTCCATTTTTAGCATATTGATCTTGAGCTTTTGCTACAAACAATGCTGAATCGTGGTCGGATTGCAGGTGACCGATTCTTACAGTATCCCCTGAGGATCCCATTGCAAAGTATGCGCCGCAAGCTACAAGGATAACAACAATTACAGCAATAATAGCCAGTATTTTTTTATCCATAGTTTCACCATAGTTTTTTTAATAATAATTTTTTATCAAAAATCCAATATGATTAGCGAAAAAAACTTATTATCTAATTTTATATTATGTGAAACCATCATATATAATGTTTTTTATTGAATAAAGGACTGTTATTTTAACAGTACAAAAAATAGGAAACCAGATTAGTAATTTTAAAAAAATAACAATGTAAATTCTTTTAAAATATTAAGGAAAACATTACATAACAGTTTTATATATCACTAACAGAATATAGCAAAATAAATGAAATTTTATAAAATTATTAAAAATATTTTAAAATAACTATAAATTGATTAATATTTTTTAATAAAAAATATATATTTTTTAATTATACCTATCCAATTAAGAAAAATCAATAAACTTTTCATGTAAGATTAAACTAACATTGGAAATTCTACAAAAAGAGGAATTTATTAGAAAAAAATTTTGAATAAATTAACAATTGTTAATAAATTTTTGAACTGATATGCTAACAAAATTGTAATAACAAACTAACAAATATAGAAAAATCTGTAATAACATGCTTACAATCAAGATTTTGTTATTGAATAAAGAGCTTGATTTTTAAAAAAAAAATATTGGTTATTGAATTAAGAAATAAATTTAAAAAAAACTGTTATTGCTCTTCTTCATCAAAATCAAAATATTCCGGATTGGTTAATAGCTTGTCGCGGAATAGCTTTGATATTCTTGAAATGCATTGCCTGCTGTAGTCTAATTCTTCAGACAATTGGGTAGTTGTTTTATTATCCAAATTAAACAGGATATACAACATTATTCCAAGAGGAATCTTGCTTTTGTGGAAAAAAGTGCCGGTGAAATCATTGAAATTAGATCCACAGTCCTTGCAAGAGTATCTTCGTGTTCTTCCTTGAATTCCCCTGTTGTTTATATTATAAGATTTGCATTTGGGACAATAAACACCATTCACCCAACGAATGCTTCTGAAAAATGCCATTGCTACCTTCTCATCAGGAACTTCAATGTCAGGATTAGGTATTCTATTCATAATAATCTGTATTACTTTTTGAATATATATAATTTTTGAATGAATTCAAGCAGCAATTGTAAAATAAATTATTAAATCAATTAAAAGCAAAATCAAGCTATTTAAGGAAAATAAATAAAACTTTCAGAAATAATAGATTTATTAAAAAAATGATTTAAAAAAAGTAATAAAAAAACTAAATATTTAAAAAAAAGCAATAAAAAACGAATATTTAAAAAAAATTAAGCAAATCTTTTCAAAAGAAAAAATCTGCTTTTAAAAAGTGGAATTATAATAACTCATCTCTTAAGTCAATGGTGTCTTTTAAATCAGGACCAGTGGATATGATTGTTACAGGCACGCCTGTTTCCTGTTCCACTTGAGAGATGAACTCCCTTGTATCAGCAGAAAGATCTTGAATGTCCTGGGTTCTAGCACAGTCAGGATATAATCTGTCAACACAGGTTAAAGCTATTTGAGTAGCACCATTGATTCTGCAGGATTCCTTGGCAAGATCAAAGTCAAAAGAACCTACTCTTCGTCTTCTGCCGGTTACTACACCATATTCTTCAATTCCCTTGGCTTCAGCTTCCTCCTGGGAAATCTCGGTAGGGAAAGGACCTTCTCCAACACGGGTAATATATGATTTAAATACATTAATTACCTCGTCGATTCTGGTCGGACCAATACCTACATCAGCAGCAAAACTGCTTGCAGTTGTATCCTTGCTGGTTACAAATGGATAAGTACCATAATAGAGTGATAATGCAAAACCCTGGGAACCTTCAATGAATACATCCTCACCATTGTCCAATGCCTCATTGGTAGCTAAGGAAACATCAAGCAGGTAGTCTTCGAGTTCAGGAACATCCTTTGCGTATTTAGCCACTCTCAATACCCTGTCAGAATTTGCAGGTCCGCAGCCAGATCCTGTGCTTCCGATTTTTTTCGCAAGATATTCTGATTTTACATCGCGCTCCTTATGCTCAGGAGTAATAATGGAACAGCGAGGGTCAATGGAAACACGTTCTGCAACCTTGTATTTGCTCAAGTATTCCAATTCATGATAAAACACTTCAGGATCAACCAGTACTCCGGCACCAATCATCAGTTTAGCTTCAGTCTGTACAAAGCCTGACGGAACAAGTCTCAAACCGTATTTTTCTCCATTGAATTCAACTGAATGTCCTGCGTTAGGACCTACTCCGCCACGAGCAATAATATCAGGCTTGTCATTATCACAGAGATATGTAATGCATTTACCTTTTCCTTCATCTCCCCAGGCTCCGCCAACTAATATACTACAAGTCATTTAAAATCTCCTAGTCAAATATGTTTTTAAAATCAAGCAGATGATAAACCCAATAATCTGCTAATTGATTTTTCAAGTAATAATTAATAATTTTTCATAAAGTTAAAAGCAAAAAAATAAATTCAAAAAAACTCATTGAATTTAACCTCTTCAACCATATATATTATATTTTTCACCATTAATAAAGTTTAGTATCATATTGAATAAATTAAAATTATTATATTATTTGATTAGAAAAAATTAAAAAGTTATTAAAAATTAATCAAAAAAATGAATATTTTTTAAAAAATTAATCATTTTAATCAAAATATTATCATACAGTAATACAAATTCGAAGATTTTTGGTAATCAAATCCAAGTAGTTTGAAAAAGAAATCCCCTAAAAAGAATACCTAATAAAAAAGAGAATTAATAAAAAACATATACAAAAAACGAATTAATAAAAAAAAACTATCTATAAAAAAAGCATTGAGTAAAATCAGGCTTCTTCAAGTATTTCAAGCAATTTTTGAAGGTATAAATACCTTTCATACTTCATTTCCTCTTCAGCACCTAGAAAAGCATCTAAAACATATGAATTCATTTGACGAAGCAGAGACAGGTGAATGACATTCTTAACATTCTCATCGATTCGTCCTTTCAGAACAAGCTGTCCGAAACCAGATGCGATAATGGTAACATCAAGCATCATCAATTCCTCATCGAAATCAAGGTCATTGATTATCTTGCATATGTTTTCAGGTTCGATTATGCTGTCATCAAAATCCTTGAAATTGATGTCCCAGCATTCTAAAACCCATTTGATATATTCAATCATAGGCGCACGGGGATTGTTTCTCATCCACTGGGCCAATTCTGTAAAGGCGATATAGCCCTCCTCGCTTCCAAATGGAGCAAGTTCGTTTAAATTATCCCAGAAGAATTCATAATCGGCTATTTCAACAGCTCTTCTATGTGGAATCTCCCCATAGAATAAAGTGTTGTCCTCCAAATAGTCATATCCTCTCTCGACACTATCCATAAATACACCAAAACTAATAATCAAAAATCATTTCAAAAAAAATTTTTTATGCTTAAAACAGCAAAAAATTTCAATAAATTTTCCACAGAAAAAGACTATACGTCAAAAATCATTTTAATGGATTCTCTTCACAAAGGAAGTCCTTCTTATACTCATTGGGAGTTCCCTTGTTCAGCCAGTATTTCAAATAATAAACCATCCAGTTATTTGAAGCCTTTTTAATATCCTCATCACTTAAAGACTCGCTGTCATTGAAGAAGTTTATCAAGTTTCCACCTGCGACTAAAGCTATATTGTCAACAGTGAATGCTAGTAAAAAGTCAAATTCGTTGTTAATATATGGCTTGCCCAATAAAACCTTCTTGTTTTCAAATTGGAAATCCAAACTTTTCAGGAAATCGTAATCCTGGAATTTAAAATCACCCACTTTCTGGGCAAGATCTCTGAAAAAATAGGGATAAATCTCAGATAACTGGATATTCTCATTAAAAACTTTTTCAAGAGCTTCATCATCCAGATTCAAAAATCCCAAATCATCCTTGTCATTATAATAAACTGCCAAGTATGCTCCTTCACCGAAACGGATGGTTAATTCACCATCATAGGAGCTTGGCTCCAGAATTAGATTGCTGGATAGTTTGAGATTGAAGAATTCAAAATAAAGGGAGTCTGAAGCTGAATTAAATTCAAGCCAGTCCCATATTCCCTGGGAAATCACATCTTCAATTATATCCATGGTTTCATGATTCATGCTATCAAATTAAATATATCATATATGTTATTCCCTATGAACAGCTGCATAATCCTCGAAAGCACCATCCATAGAATATTGCCTCTCATCAAAGGCCTTTTTCCAATTGAAATCCTCAATGACGATCTGCTCGTCTACGGTTTCATTCCATCTTACTTTAAATCCATTTTCCTTCAAGCACTCTGCAATTGCCTTTCCAATTTCCAAAGCCTTTGCCTCGTCAAGTTCGAAATCGCCGAAGGCTATGTTTAAATCATTTTCATAAATAGCTGTTTCAATATCTTCAAAACTATAAAAGCAAAAACCTTCAACTTCAAGCTTATTGTTAATGATATGCGTATGCAATTCAAAAGAGTCTTGAATTCCCTCTTCAATATCGAAGCCCGCATTGTGGATGCAGATGATATTCTTTTGGGTCAGCTGCTTGAAAGAACTGTCTAATCTGATAAAGTCATCACTTGTCTTCAAGCCTTCGGTTAATTGGGAGAATCTTTCCCCAATCCTATAAGACAAATCCAAATCCACATCTTCATCAATAAACTCGTCTTCAATGATTTCGAATATTTCATCCTCGCTGAAGAATCCAGATTTGATTAAAAGGCCTATCTCATAGTCAAGTTCTTCTATTAGCTCTTCATCCATGATATCACAAATAGTTTATAAATAAATTTTAAGCTTAAAAAATATTTAGCTGATTTAAATTATTTAAGTAAATTTAGAAATTAATTTAGCTGTTTTGAAGTTCAAGGTAGCTAATTTTAAATTAAAAAACCTTATTTAACTTTAAAAGGCTTTAGATTAACAACATTTCCTCTTTCAGAAAAGCTTACCATGAACCTGTCTTCGCCCATTTTTACAAAAGAGAAATCATCGTGGTCGTTGAATCCATAACCCTTCAAATCGGCATATCCCTTGAGGGCGGTTCTATGGTCCACTTCAAATTTTGTATAGAAATCATAGTAGATGTCCATGAATTCAAAAACATCATCGCTAGATGGAATCTCGTCTGATTCAACTGTTACGAAAAATATGAAGTCTCCGAAAATAGGAGCGCAGTAAGCGCTGTTTCCAAATATTGAACTTAAAGTCATGACCAATATATGGGCTTCTCCAATGCCCAATTCGATTGGGGACTCGGAAAACTGAGGAATTCCATATTCCTCACCGAATGCCTTTGCAGCTTGTGCCTCTTCCAACAATTCTTCTGGAAAACCTATTTCCTCGTTGTCCCAGGCCCATGACCATTCTGAACTTTCAGGGTTTAAAAAACCGATCAATTGAATTGGAAACTCCTTATCTCCAAAGCTTACAATTCCCTTTTCAATGTCAAGCTCAGGCTCAACATCTCCTACAAGCTTAGCCAGATTGCCCTGTTTTTCAAGTGCAAAAGCCCCATATTTTGCAAAAATATCCTGCAAATCATCACTTTTACTGATTAAACTAAAATTGCCTTCCATGCAATCACCCAATAAATAATAAATAATAAATAATAACCTTAATTCTTAAAATAACCTAATTTGACTTAATTTTTATAAAGAAAGTTAGATAAGACATCAAAAAACCTAAAATGGTTAAATTAAAAATTTATTTAAAATCAAATATCTAGAAAGATAATTTGGATATTCTAGCCATTGCTTCCTTGGTGTTTTCCAAGGTGTTGAAAGCAGTAAGCCTCAGGTATCCTTCTCCGCTAGGACCGAATCCAGCACCTGGAGTACCTACAATATTCGCCTCTTCAAGAAGAAGATCGAAGAAGTCCCAGGATTTCATGTCGTTAGGAGTCTTGACCCATATATAAGGAGAGTTCACTCCGCCGTAAACATTAAGTCCGGCTTCACTCAGGCTTTCACGGATGATTCTTGCATTTTCCAGATAGTATTCTATGTTTTCCATGATCTGCTTCTGGCCTTCTTCAGAGTAAACAGCTTCGGCAGCTCTTTGAACAGGATATGAAACTCCATTGAACTTTGTGGTCTGTCTTCTGTTCCATAAGGGGTTTAAAGCCTGGTCATTTCCTTCTGAGTCTTTTATAACCAGTTCTTTAGGAACCACAGTGTATGCACAGCGTGTTCCTGTAAAACCTGCGGTTTTTGAAAAGCTTCTGAATTCTATAGCAACTTCCTTTGCACCTTCGATTTCATAAATGGTGTGAGGCACATCATCTTCTGTGATGAAGACTTCATATGCTGCATCATAGAGAATCACAGCATCATTTTCCCTTGCATATTCAACGAATTTTGCAAGCTCGTCCCTTGTAAGGGTTGTACCTGTCGGATTGTTCGGGAAGCAGAGGTAAATGATATCAACATCTTCTTGAGGAAGTTCTGGAACAAAGTTGTTCTCCTCTGTGCATGGAAGATATGTTATGTTTTCATACATTCCGTCCTCTCCCATCAAGCCGGATCTTCCAGCCATTACATTGGTATCTATATATACTGGATATACAGGGTCTGTTACAGCTATTTTGGAATCCTGTGAGAATATCTCCTGGATATTTCCTGTATCACATTTAGCGCCGTCTGAGATGAATACCTCATCCACATCAAAGTCGACTCCCCATTTGTTGAAGTCGTTTTTGATAATTGCCTGTTGAAGGAACTCATAACCCTGTTCAGGGCCGTATCCTCTGAATAAATCAGCATCAGCCATTTCATCAACAGCTGCCTTGAAGGCATCCACAATAGCTGGAGAGAGAGGTTTTGTAACATCTCCGATACCCATTTTTATGACATCCTTGTCAGGGTTTTCCTCGCTGTATTTAGCTGCACGTCTGTTTACCTCAACAAAGAGGTAACTGTTTTCCAATAAAAGATAGTTTTCATTAATTTTAGCCATTTTCACACCTTTAAATAGTTTATTTAAAAAACTATTCTTAAATTAAGTCAAATTTGGATAATAATCTAACATAATTGTATTTATTGAAAATATTATATAAAGTATTGTAAAATAGAAGATTTAATCTTGAAAAAAGATTAAAAAGGATTTGAAAAAAATATTGAAAAAAGATTAAAAAGGATTTGAAAAAAATATTGAAAAAAGATTAAAAAGGATTTGAAAAAAATATTGAAAAAAGATTAAAAACCATTAATAAAAAATATTAAAAAACCAATATATAAATAAAATAAAAAATATAAACTTATAATGTTATATATCATATAATAATATTTTATAAAATTTAAAAATTCGGTGAAAAAAATGAGGGAACTTACAGCAATTTTACTTATTTTAATTGCGGTTATTGCAATAATAGCAATCGCAATTGTAAAATTATACTACAGAGACAAGGAAGGAAACAATGATGACAACAAGGAAATTGAAGATTTCATTGCAAGGAATGAAATAGACCGTTCCAGACCTAGGCGCTTTAGAAATAGCAATCCTGCTCCAAGAGTGGAAAACAACAGATTTGGAAACTACAGCGAAGCTCAGATATATGCCAATACCATAAACAACGGCGAATCCAGATCTGATTTATTTGATGATTACTACAATGAACCTATCAGCAGGGAGAAGGTTTTAGCCAATGATGTTAAGGCAAGAGCTCCTAAATCCAATGGAAAAAGAAGAGAGCAAGTCAGAACCGCTCCAACAAGTCAAAGAGCAAAGCCACAGTCAGGCAGTGCTGGTGTGAAACCTAGACAGGAACCTATCAAACCGGAACATACCGCAGCTATTAACAGGGCTAGAAAACCGGCTGAAAACAACCATCGTCAAGTTCCAATGACTAAAAAGCAAAAAGAGTTCATTTCAAGTGATTCCAAGCAAGCATTAGTTGTAGAAAACCCTCAAGATAATGTAAAAGTTATTAAATCTATAAAACCAGTCACCGATAGTAAAGAAGAAGCTAAAATCACTGAAAAAACTGATGCTGATAAAAAAGAGGCTCCAAAAACAGTTCAAAAACCTGCAAAGGAAACTCCAAAAACTACTGGAACTCCAAAAGCAGAAGAAAAACCTATCAAAGAAACTCCAAAAGCAGAAGAAAAACCTATCAAGGAAACTCCAAAAGTAGAAGAAAAACCTATCAAGGAAACTCCAAAAGTAGAAGAAAAACCTATCAAGGAAACTCCAAAAGTAGAAACCCAAACATCTGAAGTCATTGAAGATGAGTACTCCTACCATGATGATTTGGATTTAATCCTTGGAAAAAGAACTCAAGAAGAGTCTCCTGTTGAAGATGAAATTCAAAGTGAAGTTCAGGAAGTCGAAGATAACCTGTCAAAAGGCTCCGATATATTCAGAGATGCCATTGCAAGCATTCGCAATATCCGAGGAAATATAGGCAGCAACAACAATAAATCTTCTTCTGAAAGTTTTGAACCTCCTGTTGCTGAAGAGGTAAATAAAAGCCTTGGCGAAGACATCGAATATGATGAATTCATCAGCATAACTCCTATTCATGAGGAGGAAAAGGAAGCCCAGTATCCTAAAGACCTTGCTTACAACCAGCCAAATAAGGATGTTGATGACATCTATAAGGAAATCAACAAGGAAAGCTACAATAAAACCGTTGATGAAGAGCTGGACAAGTCCTTTGAAGATGTGGATGATGACACATATAAAACTGATGCAAAGGAATACACTGCTGAGGATTACAAGAAGATAGAAGACGACATGGCTGAAGAGAAGATTAGAGAGGAAAACACCAAAAAGCTTTTAGGTTTAAGCGAGAAAAAAACCGAAAAACCTAAAGACGGCATCCTGAGAGCTACCGGCCCTATGGAGAGAAAAACAGCTCCTAAATTAGAGAAGGGTCAGGAAAGACTGGTACTGCACAATCATATTCCTAATGTTGAAGAAGTAAATATTGACGGAACATTATACGAGCTTAAAGCAGGCACATCCGTTATCTTCAATCATAACAATGAGAATTATGAAAGCACCATTCTCAAGGTAAAACCTGGATACATAGGAGTCAAATACAGATCCAAGAAAATCTGGGTAAAAACTTCCGATGTCAAAAAAGTATTCAGATAAAATAGTTTCATACTATTTTATTTTCTTTTTTTTTTTTTATTTTTTTAATTCCTTTTTTTTAAATTATTAAATACTTATTTTTAAAATAATTTTATGCATTAACTTGTTATTTGACTTACTATTTTTACAAATAAAAAGAAAAGAATTCTTATTTAAAAAAAAGCATGAAATTTATATTCAATATTATTAAAAAAAGAAAAAAGCGATTAAAATCCATAAAAAAATCAAAAATGAAAAAGAAAAAAGTTTAATCAAATGATTAAACTGTAAATTTATTTATGAGCAAAATAAAATATCATTTCGCCGTCTTCAATTGAATCAAGTCTTGCAAATCCAAATCTTTCGAATTGAACAACATCGCCTATTTCCAAATCCTTGCAATCAGCTTCGCAAAGACCTTCAACAATAGAAGCATCATCCATTACTACTTTTGCAGGAATTGAGTCATCACTCACCCACTGGATTATTTTGGCCCTGACTTCTCTTGCCTCTTCAAATGAATTGCTGTGGAATTTCACATCATCTCCGTCTATGTCAATGTTTACAGCATCCATCAAACGGACAAAACCGTCTTTGTAATCCTTCTTAGGAATATAAACCTGTTTTTCAAATACAAAAGTCCTCTCGCCGCGCTCTTCGAAATCAGGATGGAGATGCCTTTTGATTTCAACTCCGATTTCCTCATCAGGACAGCCTTCAATATCTATCTTGACAGGTTCTGGAACAAAGAAGTATCTGTTTACCTTCTGCTCGATGATATTTCTGTTCAATCCATAGATCTTCTTCCAGCTTAAAGCGGAATCAGCCATTTTAACTCCCATTTCACTGATGAGCTGGGTAATTACCTCAGGTTGGATTCCACGTCTTGCAATGGCTCTGAGTGTTCCAAGTCTAGGGTCGTCCCATCCGCTGTACTCTCCGGATTCAATGCCTTCCTTGGCCTTGGATGTACTGAGTGCAATATCCTCCATCTTGAGCCTTCCATAGTGGATGAATTCAGGAATATCCCAGCCCATGTGGTCATAGAGGTATTTCTGCTTTTCACTGTTTGCAAGATGGTCCTTTCCTCTCAATACATGAGTCATGCCGAGAAGATGGTCGTCGACGGATACTGAGAAGTTCATCATAGGATATATTCTGTATTTTGTTCCAAGTCTTGGATGCTCCTCATCCACAATTCTCATAGCCACCCAGTCACGGATAGCAGGATTCTTGTGAGCTATGTCTGTTTTTACACGCAATACTGCAGAACCGGCTTCCATATTCGGGAATTCCTCCCAGAGCTTCAGGTTTTCCTCTACTGACTGGTCTCTGTGAGGACATGGCTTGCAGTTGTCCTTGAGCTCCTTGAAATCTGCACCGTCACAGGTGCACATGTATGCAGCACCTTTTTCTATGAGCTGGCGGGCGATGTCATAATATATTTCAAAACGGTCGGATTGATATACCACTTCATCAGGTATGATTCCAAGCCATTTCAAATCCTCTTGAATCATTTCATAAGCAGGCTCGTATACTCTTTTAGGATCAGTGTCCTCGATTCTCAGCACCAGCTTTCCATTATAGCGCTTCACATACTCGCCGTTTGGAACAGCCGCCCTGGCATGTCCGATATGCAATGGACCGCTTGGATTTGGTGCGAAACGCATGACCACATTGTCATGAGAACCTGGAAGTTCAGCCAATCCTTCTTCCTTCTTTTGTTTTTTCTTCTCTTCCACTTGAACACCCAGTTCTTCCATTTTAGCCTGCTGGTCTTCGGCGCTCATGGAATTGACTTGAGCTACGATTTTTCCTGAGAGAGGACCTATTTCCTTGGCTCTTGAGCGCAATTCAGGCTCGGATGCCATGATTGAACCCATGACAGCACCTGGATTGGCACTTCCCTTATGTTTTGCAGCATTCAATAATGCATGTTTAAATACGATTTCTTCTAACTCATCCATTATAATCACTAAAAATTGTCATTAAATAATAAGCTATTAAAATAGCGAAAAATAAGATTTAAGATTTGATATCTTAATAAAATATTATATTATTAATTTGAATTTAAGATTATATAAATATAAGCATTGCCTCAATCAGCATTATCCTACAAGTTTTAATCTTCTTTTTTTTAAAAAAAAGTTAATTTGATATGGTCTTTCATGAGCAATTTCATCCAATTACCACACCATCCTCTAATACATGGGTCAGGAAATTGAAATCCCTTGTTTCATAAATAATAAAAATCTTCATAAGCGAATAAAGTGAAAAATCATAAATCATAAAAATCTTCATAAAGCGAATAAAGTGAAAAAGCACAAATATGATTAAAAAAAATAAATAAAACGAGTTAAACTTATTTTATGCCAATACTTTGAAAAAATGGATTTGAAGGAATTATAAAAACTTTTTAGCTTCGCTAATAAACTCTTCGGCAAGCCAGATGTTCTCTTTTGCTGTGGCTAAATCAAAATCATCATAATTGGCGTAGCTTGCATCTTCCCTTATGGTTCTTGCCCTGGAGAATCTGGAAGCCAAATCCTTATCAAAGCCCTCCTCCAGAACATAGATTTCTCCAATCTGATTGATGACTCCATCATGTGTCTTTGGAATAACTCCTTTCTTTAAAAGCAGCGCTCTTGCAATGGAAAACATTGCATAATATGATAGGGTTATGGAATTTCTATATTTTCCCGCTTCCAAGAGAAGTCTGCTGGATTCAAGGTCATCCATAGCTATTTCAATGCAGGATTCTATTTCATCCAAGGACAATCCCCTCCTCTTCAATGTTTTTCATCAGTGAAAAGCCACTGATCTTATTTAATTTCTCTTCAGAGAACACATGGGCAGATATGAACTCTTTCTTATCAAGAACAACCTTGAAAACCTCTTCCCTTATTTTAGGCTCTATCAACTTGGCATAATTGGACACAACTAGAATATCTATATCTGAATCTTCTGTGTCCTCTTCTCTGGCTACAGAACCAAATAGGATAATTCTAATTATATGCTCATCATTGATTGCCTTTGCAAACTCACGGGCAATTTCAATACGGTCATTCATTCTAATCACCAAAAAGATTTTTTTAACACTTTTACAATAGATAATATAACTTTCATAAATTATAAAGATATCCATAATGTGAAATTGTGCAAAAACACAAAAAAGTGATTAAAAAAAGTATTTAAATAAACCCCCATTTCCCAATTGATTTTATATGATAAAATCCAATTATAAATTATGTGGAAGATAATCTGGCCTTTACTTTTAATTGTAACATCAAATACAATGTATAATATCTGCACCAAATCAACACCTGCAAATGCAAACGCATTTGGATCACTATTGGTCACATATATCACAGCTGCCGCGATTACCGCGGTTTTCTTCTTTTACAATACGGATATTGCAAACACCACATTGGAATTGTCCAAGCTGAACTGGACAAGCATTGCCCTGGGAATCTGTATTGTAGGCCTGGAACTGGGATATATCTTTTTATATCGTGCAGGAGCGAATGTCAGCTCAGCATCATTGATAGCGAACATATGTCTTGCAATTGCATTGGTCATGGTAGGCGTGATAATGTACAAGGAGCATGTGACAAGCCAGCAGCTGATTGGAATTATTGTGTGCATAATTGGAATAATCTTAATAACAAAATAAAAGTTCAAATATGAAAAAAATACATTTTAATCATAATTTAATAAAAAAAAAGTCAAAAAAATTTAAGAAAATCTTTTAATCTAATAGTTTATAAATCATGAAAATCATAGAATTAAACATCTTTATAATATTTAAAAAGGAGATAAAAAATGTCAGATATTGAAAAAGTAGACAAGTTTTTAACAGATGCCGAAGTATTCTACCTTGCAAGCGTGACTGAGGAAAACAAGCCAAAATGCAGACCTCTCGGATTCCACATGCTGGAAGGGGACAAAATATACTTCGGAGTTGGAACATTCAAGGAAGTGTACGCACAGATTACAGCCAATCCATATGTTGAAATCGTAGCAACCCAAAGCCCTAAATTCATCAGATACTATGGAAAAGTGGTCGTTGATGAGGATGAATCACTTGCAGACAAGGCATTCGAGAAAATGCCGGACCTTAAAAAGATATATGATGAAAACGGATGGAAAATGGGAATCTTCCACCTGGAAGAGGCTACTGCCGAATTCAGAAACATGATGGCTATTGAAGAGACCTATACTTTCTAATCCCCTTCTTTTTTATTTTTTTTTTAATTTTTACTTGTTTTCATCCAAAACCACATTATTTAATTATAAATTCCTACTTTTTTAAACAACTTATATATTTAGTATATTACAAATCCCTACTTTTTTAACAACTTATATATTTAGTAAATTATAAACTAAATACAATTAAACAGATATAATCAATAGTTCATATCTATTTTTAAAAATTATTATGTTGGAGATAACATGAGTGGAGAATTAGATGTAGATTCTTTTGAAAAAGCAATCAACGGCCTCAACGAAAATCTAGGCCAAGTCGGATTATTATTCAAGGCAAACATGCCACTGATTGGAAGCGAAGCAACACAAGAGACAAAAGAGAATTGCATTGACAAGATGTCTCTTAGAATTGAAGCCCTCCTTGACAATTTCAGAGAGTGCTATGAATACTATCATGACTTCTATGAAAAAATCGAATACAATGTCGTAAATGAAACCATGGAAAAAGAAGAGGAATACCAGGTCTTTTTCCAGCATGCAAAACAGACATTTCCAAAATACATCGAGGAACTGGGCCAGAGCATGGACAGCATGACTGGAATTCCTGTTAAAACCAAAAAATTCAATGACACAATGGCGGAACTGGATGCAATCATTGGAAACATATGCCATGATTTCCAAAGAACCATTGGAATAATCGACATTTACAATCTGCAAAAACAGCAGAAAGGAAAAAACGATCATTTAATTTAAATAAAAAAAAATTGATTTATTAGACTATCAAAGAATATTTAATTTTAAAATTGGAACATATTTAAAAAAACAGTGAGAAAAAACATATTCAATTTTAAAAAATCTTGATTGGGATATTATGAAGCAGTGCATAAGCGATGCAGAGGAACTTGATTGGGAGTCATTCTGGCAGGAAAAGCTTAAAGCCAAAGGAGACCGGCAGAAAGACTGGAACAAGGCAGCTCCCAATTTCGGAAAGTCTGCAAGACGTGACGGATATCACACACATCTTGTGGAGAGAATCAACCCACAAGCAGATGAAACCATACTGGATCTGGGCTGCGGAGATGGAAACATCAGCGTTCCACTTGCAAAGAGAGCAAAATTTGTAACTGGAGTGGACTCAGCAGAAAAGATGCTTGAAAAGTTTGACATGAAAGCTCAAAAAGAGAATGTTGCAAATTATAAAACAATTCTAGAAGACCTGACAAGAGTCACAAAAGACAATATTGGAAACCATGATATCGTAGTTGCATCAAGGTCATTGAATAATGTAATTCCAATCAAGCAAACACTAAAAAACATTGATGAGATAGCAAATAAATATGTCTACATCACATTATTCGGACCCAACAACTGGAGAATGGAAAAAGAATTCTACCAATACATACTCGGCAAGGAATATAATGAGTTTCCATCACACAGATACCTATTTAACATACTTGTTGATATGGGAATATATCCGAATGTGGAAAATCTGGATATCGGCCGTCCACGAGAATACTCAAGTGTTGACGAGGCCATTGAAAGCGGAAAGTGGAGATTGGATACTCTTGGAGACGATGAAATACTGAAGTTGCGGGAATATCTGAATGATGTCTTAATTCCAAATCCCCAAACCGGAAAATTATCCAATCCAAATGACAGGGCAGACTGGGTTTTAATCTGGTGGAAAAAACAATAGAAAATATTTTAATTAGTGAAAAAATGAGAATTGAAGACCAAATAGATATTTCAAAGCTGGATTGGGAATATATCTGGCAAAAGAATTATCAAAAAGACCGCAAAAAAGGAAAAGACTGGAACACAGTATCCAAAGACTTTGGAAAATGGCTGGAAAACGATGATTATCCAGATGTTTTAATAAGTAGCATGAGAATATCCCCGAACGATACTGTTCTTGACCTTGGAGCAGCTGAAGGCACAATCAGCCTGAAGCTTGCTGAAAAAGCAAAATCTGTCACCGCCCTCGACAGAGCGGAGAAAATGCTTGAAGAGCTTGATAAAAAGTGTATGGAACAGGGAATTACAAATGTTGAAACCGTTCAGATGGATATCGAGGACATCAGTTTGGAAAATACAAAAAAGCACGACATCATTCTTGCATCAAGGTCTTTCAATGGAATCTACAATATCAAGGAAAGGCTGGAGCTTCTCAACAAGCTTGCAAACAAATATGTCTACATCACTCTATTCGGATCCTCAACATATGAGTATAGAAAGGAAAAAGCACAGATTGCTGGAAAGGAATACACTCCCGGTCCTGACTATATCATTGCAGCACTCATTTTAAAATCCCTTGGAATCGAGCCGAACATAGTCCAATTGGAATGTGAGAAATTAAAGGAATACCACAGCCTGGATGAAGCGGTTCAAAGAGCTGTCTGGAAGCTTGGAGACATTGATGAAGAAAACAAGGAAAAACTTATCCAATACTTCAAGGAAACATTTGTAAAAAATGAAAGGGGAAACTGGGTCAACCCAAAGGATAAAACAGACTGGGTTTTAATCTGGTGGAAAAAACAATAAAAAAAATAAGTAGAAATTTTTAATGATTAAAAAATAAAAAAATAACTAGAAAATTTTTAATAAATATAGAAAAATAACTAAAAAATTCTAAATAATTACAAAAAAATATTTAATTTTTAAAAAATAAGAAAATGAGAATATTAATTCTCATCAAAGAAATTAGCCACCTTTTCCATCTCGGATGGAATATCTATTCCCTGCGGACAGCGGATTGTACACTCATCACACATTGTACAGTTATCAGCACGCTCTTCTTCCCTCACCAGCCAGAAGTAAGGAGCTGAAACCTTGTCAACATAATTCAGGCTTTTTGCAATATTATACTGCTTGAAGCAATGAGGAATATTGACTTCATTGTGGCATGGCATGCAGTATCTGCATCCTGTACATGGAATCTCCTCTCTTTGCTTGTATACCTCACAGACTTTCTGAAGAATGTCCCTGTCATGCTGGCTCATTGAATTCACATCTGTTCTCTCTGCAATGGCCACATTCTCCTTCACCTGCTCCAGATTGCTCATTCCACTGAATACTGAATGCACCATAGGCTTGTCCCAGAGATATTCATAAGCCCACTCAACAGGATTCCTCTTTTTATCCGCACCATCCCATAGGGCATGCACCTCATCTGGAATGTTTTGAATAAGACTTCCGCCTCTAAGAGGCTCCATGATGACATTTGCAAGGCCGGCGCTTGCTACAAAGTCAAGTCCTGCAAGACCGCTCTTGTAGTTTTCATCCAGATAATTCATCTGGGTTAGAATCACATCCCACTTGTCATAGGAGTCCATGATTGAGAAGAAAACCTCTAAATCATCGTGGAAGGAAAATCCAAGGTATTTTGCTCTTCCATCCTCCAGAATGGAATCCAGAAACTCAAGTACATCGTATTCATTCAATTGGTTCCAGAAGTCAAGCTTCAAGGAGTGAAGCATGTAGACATCGACATAATCTGTCTTAAGCCTTTTCAACTGCTCTTCAAATATGTCTTCCATTGACTGCCTGCTGTTTACAAGCCAGCTAGGCAGCTTGGTCTGGATTATCACATCATCCCTTATGCCTCTCTCATCAAGATAATTTCCCAAAACAGGCTCTGCATTTCCTCCCTTCTTCTTGTCTTCGCTGTGAAATGAATAAGCAAGATCAAAATAATTAACGCCATGGTCGATTGCATAGTCAAACATCTTGTAAGTCTCTACAGTGTCTATATCTGAGAACTTTTCCCCATGGGGCAGACGCATGCATCCGAAACCTAGGCTGGACACTTCCAAATCTGTTCTTCCAAGTTTTCTATAAAACATAAAACACAACCCATCCCAAATATAATATTTTTATCAAAGTAATTTTAAACTATTAAAAAAGTCTTATTTTCTTATATTTAATTTTATTAATACTATTTAATAATACTTGTTAATAAAATTATTAACTGGAAATGATTAAAGAGAAGCTTTTTTTAGAAAATATATTAGACATTTCTTAAAAAAAAGGAAATAAATAAAAGATAATGGAAAAATTAAATGCATTTCAGAAAAGAAAAATCTTAAATTGGAAAACCTCCTTAAAAAACAAGTATTAAATATTAAAAAGCATATATTTAAGTACACAATTTTAAAAATAATAAAAAAATATTATGGGGGAGATAATATGGATACAGTAAATAAAAACAATAACGACATCTACATCACTCTAGTTGGATTCAATCAATTCCATGGAACCAAACCTTTTAAAATAAATTCACTGCTGAAGCTTGTAAAAGATCCAAACAACCAATACGATCTTGAAGCGATAGGAGTTCATATGAGATATGCCGGACAAGTAGCATATGTTGCAAACAGCACTCGAACAGTTGTAAAAGGCACCATGAGCGGAGGAAGACTCTATGATAAGATTCTTGATACCGATTTCGCCGAGGTCAAGTTCATATCCAATGACTCAATCATAGCCAAGATACTCACTGATGATGAGATTGAAGAGCTGAAAAAAGATCCTGAAAATGACATAAACTTCATTCTAGACTAAATTTTCATGATTTTAAAAAAACATTTAAATCAAATGAATTAAATGATTTAAAAAGAATTTATTGAGAGGTGATAATATGGAAATCACATTGGATGATGTTCAATTCGACATTGAATCAATGACAAGCCAGACTTATGGAAACATTACAATCGTCCCGATTAAAACCGTTTCAACAGTCAGTCAGGACATCCTGACCTTGAAAAAGGGTCTTGATATGGGAATAGTGATTGTGGAGGAATGCAATCCAAGCACTGTAAACAAGGTGAAGGTCACCAACAAGGCAGTGACACCATTGATTCTGGTTGACGGTGACGAGATTACAGGAGCCATGCAGAACCGCATAATCAACACAACAACCCTTGTTCCGCCAAAGACAACAATAGAAGTATCAGTAAGCTGCACAGAGCAGGGAAGATGGCATTATCATGATGAAGACTACTGGGGATTAAAAAACATGACAGTCAAGAACGCTTTCGAATCTTCAGACTACATTGCAAATTCCAGAACCCGAACAGCTAAACATCAGGCAATATTCGAGCAAAGGGACTTCCAAAGCGATGTCTGGTCTTCTATAAGCGATTTGGAATGCGACATATCATTCAAATCCAAAACCAGCGCCTTGAATGACAGCTATGAAAATTTGAAATCACAGCAGGATGACTACTTGAAGCATTTCAAGCTTCAGGACAATCAGTGCGGATTAATAGCTGTTGTGAATAATGAAATCAAAGGAATAGAGTTCTTCTACACTCCAAGCATCTACAGACAGTACCATGAAAAGATTTTGAGAAGTTATGTCATTGATGAGATAGCTGATGAGAAAAAAGGCATTGAAAACCTGCCAAACGACTTGGAAAAAATAGAAAACGAAGTGAGAAAAGTCGCCGAAGGCATTTCAAAATCCAAGTTTGAGAGGTCCAAAGGAGAAGGACTTGGAGACAATGTAAGGTTTTCCAACAAGCATGGAACAGGCTGCGCACTGATTTATGAAGACAATATAATCCACATGCCTTACTTTAAGAACCTTGATTTCAAAGAAATGCATCATGGTGATATGGTCTATTAAAAATATTTTAAATTTTTTCTTTTTTTATTATTCTTTCTCGATAAGAATATTTTAAAGAGTTTTCTTTTTTCTTTTTTTAAGAACATTTTAAAGTTTTCCTTTTTTTAAGAATATTTTAAATAGTTTTTTATTATTTTTCGATAATATTTAAATATTGAATTGTTAAATAATTAACCATGGATACCAAGGATATCGTAATAATTGTGCTTGTTATCGTCATAATTCTTGCAGTTGGAGGAATATTCGTACTTAACTCCAATTCAAATGACAACAGCGATGACAATGTGACAAATATTACAAACAACACCACGGAGGATTCCCCTCAGGAAGTCACAAAAAATGCAACTGTCGAAGAAAACAATAATGACGGAGATGATGTGACAGCTGGTCTCAGCATAGTCAAGGAAGAAGTTTATTTCAACGGACAGGCCGGTGAAGGATACATTAGGGAAGTGACCTACTCCGACGGCAACTTCCGTCAGTATGACAGTGTAACCGGAGAACTGATTGGATCTTCTTTCGAAGGTGACCAGGCCAGATTGGGAAATCCAGACGGCAATCTTGAATAATTTAAAGGTTTTTTAACCTTTTTACTTTTTTTACTTTTTTATAACGTTTTATAGTGTTTTTACTTTTTTTACTTTTTTATAACGTTTTATAGTGTTTTTACTTTTTTACTTTTTTATAACGTTTTATAGTGTTTTTACTTTTTTTACTTTTTTATAACGTTTTATAGTGTTTTTACTTTTTTTACTTTTTTATAACGTTTTATAGTGTTTTTACTTTTTTACTTTTTTATAACGTTTTATAGTGTTTTTACTTTTTTTTAGTTTTTTTAAATCTATGAAAAAATTCATGATTTTGTCTTATCTTAAAAAGACATGAAAAAATAGAAATCTAAAAAACAAGCCATTAAAAAAATATCATAAAAAATAGCTAAAATGAAAAATAAA
>Ga0256405_10005198_pt1 | contig 22990 bp, 18 predicted proteins | sample RumenRJG_02DNA_FD_189096 | JGI IMG/M metagenome (GOLD analysis project Ga0256405, IMG submission 189096) | Bovine rumen microbial communities from Lethbridge, Alberta, Canada - RJG_02 | ecosystem: Host-associated > Mammals > Digestive system > Stomach > Rumen | place: Canada: Alberta... | reverse complement strand
GCTCAACGATACGAGCCATCAGGGGGTGGTTCAAGTAGAACCCGATCTCAGGATGATCGCTATAATAGTTTGCCATAATTACTTCGAATTTTGCTTATAGTATTTAATGAGTTTGGGAACTACCTCCTCTACGGTACCTACGATAACGTAGTCGGCAATGCGGTTGATAGGAGCATCGGGGTCAGAGTTGATGCTGATGATGATACCAGAATCCTGCATACCAGCGATGTGCTGAATCTGTCCGCTGATACCACAGGCAATGTACACCTTCGGATGAACGGTGACACCAGTCTGACCAATCTGACGGTCGTGGTCGAGCCAGCCTGCATCAACAGCGGCACGAGAACCACCAACCTCACCATGCAGAACCTTTGCCAACTGGAACAGCATGTCGAAGTTCTCCTTAGAGCCCATACCATAACCACCGGCTACAACGATAGGGGCACCCTTCAGGTTGTGTTTTGCAGCCTCCACGTGGTGATCCAGTACCTTCACTACGAAAGCCTCAGGGCTTACATACTTGCTTACCTCAGGATAAACAACCTCCTTCTTGCACTCGCCATCGTAAAGAGCCTTCTGCATCACGCCAGAGCGTACAGTAGCCATCTGTGGACGGTGGTCGGGGTTAACGATGGTAGCTACGATGTTACCACCGAAAGCAGGACGAATCTGATAGAGCAGATTCTCGTATGTCTTGTTGTTCTTCTTATCCTCGAAAGGACCAATCTCCAGCTCTGTGCAGTCGGCAGTCAGACCTGAGGTCAGAGATGACGATACACGTGGACCGAGGTCACGACCAATCACAGTAGCACCCATCAGACAGATCTGCGGCTGCTCTTCCTTGAAGAGGTTAACCAGAATATCAGTGTGAGGAGCTGAGGTGTAGGGGAACAGGTCTTTAGCGTCGAAAACAAACAGTTTGTCAACACCATAAGGAAGAATCTGGTCCTCAACCTTACCCTTAATGCCTGTACCAGCAACAATGGCGTGGAGCTCAACCTTGAGTTCATTGGCGAGCTTGCGACCCTTGGTCAGCAGCTCCTGAGATACTTCCTGTACCTGAGTACCTTCAATTTCGCAATATACAAATACGTTATTCATATCTCAATTATCCAATGATTTTCTCTTCCAACAATTCTTTGATCATTCCCTCGATATCAGCATCAGAAGCCGTCAAAGTCTTCGACTCCTTAGCCTGGAACACGATGTTCTTGATGGTCTTCACCTTCGTGGGTGAGCCACTCAGACCGCACTGGTTTACATCGCCATCCACATCGGCAACACTCCACTGATTCAGATTCAGCTCAGGGCGCTCCTCATACAGATAGTCGTAGGGTGTACCTTCAGCAGGACGCTCCATAGGACAGGTAGCGCGCTTGTACTTCATCACCAGCTTAGCATTCTGGGGGCGACAAGGAGCAGCGCTTCCGTTAACGGTGATAACAACAGGCAGAGGAGCCTCTACAGTCTCAACACCACCGTCGATCACACGCTTGATAGTAGCCTTACCATCCTTTACTGACAGAACCTCCTCAGCATAAGTAACCTGATTGAGACCCAGTTTCTGAGCCACCTGCGGACCTACCTGCGCTGTATCACCATCGATAGCCTGACGACCACCGATAACGATGTCTACGTCGCCAATCTTCTTGATGGCAGTAGCTAGCGCATAAGAAGTAGCGAGGGTGTCAGCACCTGCGAAGAGACGGTCGGTCAGCAACCAACCAGTATCAGCGCCACGATAAAGTCCCTGACGGATAATCTCACCTGCACGTGGAGGACCCATCGTGAGGATTCCTACTGTTGAGCCCGGATTCTGCTCCTTCAGACGAAGAGCCTGCTCCAAGGCGTTCAAATCTTCTGGGTTGAAGATGGCAGGTAAGGCAGCACGATTCACCGTACCCTCGGCGGTCATGGCATCCTTACCCACATTTCTGGTGTCTGGCACTTGCTTGGCCAGCACAACGATTTTTAAAGCCATAAATTATATATATAAATAATGTGTATCTTGAAAATCGGGTGCAAAGGTAGTGCTTTTTGGGGAGATGACCAAACAAAATGCACAAAAATAGCCGATATGTGCACAGAACCTCAAGTTTGTGCAATTAAATAGTGGTCCAAAGGCTTTTCTGTTGCATAACAAGGAGTTAGCGACGATTAACTATTTTTTGCAAATAAATCTTGGTTGAAAGTGTATGTGGTTCGTGGAATTTTTGTACCTTTGCAGTCGAATCGAGTTTACCAAAACGGGAAACTTTTTGTGATTCGAAAATCAAAAAGTTGTCCAAAACGGAAAACTTTAACCGGATTTCGAGAGCAATAACTAAATTAAAATAGAGACATACAATGGAAATTAAAAATTTCACAATTACGAAGCGTGACGGTTCTAAAGACCAGTTTTCGTTAGACAAAATCATGAATGCTATCGTAAAAGCATTCGAGAGCGTGAATGTTCCTGCTGACCTTGGAACAATTTCAAAAATTCTCAGCAATCTGGATATCAAGGACGATATCACGGTTGAGGATATTCAGAATCAGGTAGAGGAATCTTTGATGAAAGAAGGTTTCTTCAAGGTTGCAAAATCATTCATGCTCTATCGTCAGGCTCACACCGAGGATCGTGAGACGTTGGCTAAGTTGCAGTTCCTGTCCGACTACATGGAGTCTGCCAATGCAGCAACCTCTTCGAAGTTCGATGCCAATGCCAATGTTGAGCATAAGAATATTGCCACATTGATTGGCGAGTTGCCCAAGTCTAACTTCATCCGTTTGAACCGTCGTCTGCTAACCGAGCGTATCAAGAAGATGTATGACAAGGAATTGGCCGACCAGTACATCGACTTGCTCACCCACCACTTTATATATAAGAACGACGAGACCTCATTGGCTAACTATTGTGCCTCTATCACCATGTACCCCTGGCTTATCAGTGGTACGACAGCTATTGGTGGCAACTCTACAGCTCCCACCAACCTGAAGTCGTTTGCCGGTGGTTTCATCAACATGGTGTTTATGGTCAGCTCTATGCTCGCTGGTGCTTGTGCTACCCCAGAGTTCTTGATGTACATGAACTATTTTATCGGCAAGGAGTATGGCAAGGACTATTGGCAGCATCCTGATCAGCAGGCCGACCTCTCGCTGAAGAAGCGCACCATCGACAAGGTCATCACCGATTATTTTGAGCAGATTGTCTATTCGCTGAACCAGCCCACTGGTGCACGTAACTATCAGGCTGTGTTCTGGAATGTGGCCTATTACGACAAGTACTATTTCGACAGCATCTTTGGCGAGTTCTATTTCCCTGATGGCTCACAGCCCGACTGGGAGGGACTTTCTTGGTTGCAGAAGCGCTTTATGAAGTGGTTCAACCACGAGCGTACCAAGACCCTGCTGACCTTCCCTGTTGAGACGATGGCTCTGTTGGTTGATGAGAATGGCGAGTGCAAGGATAAGGAGTGGGGCGATTTCACGGCTGAGATGTATTCTGAAGGTCACTCGTTCTTCACCTATATGAGTAACAATGCCGACTCGCTGAGCTCATGCTGTCGTCTGCGCAACGAGATTACCGACAACGGCTTCAGCTATACGTTGGGTGCTGGTGGCGTGTCAACTGGTTCCAAGTCTGTGCTTACCATCAACCTGAACCGTTGCATCCAGTATGCCGTTAACCACAAGAAGGATTATCTGGAGTATCTGGGCGAGATTATCGACCTCTGCCACAAGGTTCAGTTGGCTTACAACGAGAACTTGAAGGAGTTGCAGTCTCATGGCATGTTGCCATTGTTCGATGCTGGTTACATCAATATTTCTCGTCAGTATCTCACCATTGGTATCAACGGATTGGTAGAGGCTGCTGAGTTCATGGGCCTGAAGATTACGCCTAATGAGGAATACAAGAAGTTCGTGCAGGGCATCCTCGGCCTGATTGAGAAGTACAACAAGCAGTATCGTACGAAGGACGTGATGTTCAACTGCGAGATGATTCCTGCTGAGAACGTAGGTGTGAAGCACGCCAAGTGGGACCGTGAGGATGGTTACTTCGTACCTCGCGACTGCTACAACAGCTATTTCTATGTGGTTGAGGATGACTCTTTGAGCGTTATCGACAAGTTCAAGCTGCATGGTGCACCTTATATCGAGCATCTCACCGGTGGTTCAGCACTGCACATGAACTTGGAGGAGCATCTCTCTAAGCAGCAGTATCTGCACCTGTTGAAGGTGGCAGCACAGGAAGGTTGCAACTATTTCACGTTCAACATTCCCAACACCGTCTGCAACGAATGTGGACATATTGACAAGCGTTATCTGCATGAGTGTCCTCACTGCCACTCCAAGAATGTGGATTACATGACTCGCATCATCGGTTATCTGAAGCGCGTCTCTAATTTCTCACAGGCTCGCCAAGAGGAAGCCGCACGTCGTTACTACGCTAACGCTGAGAAGTAATCATGCTGAAGTACGTCAATACAGGCATTGTGTTCCAGGAGATACCCGACGAGACGACATTGGCTATCAACATATCCAATTGTCCTTGTCATTGTCCGGGCTGTCACAGTCATTACCTTTGGGAGGATATCGGGCTTCCCTTGGACACAGATGCCATCGATCAGTTCGTCGACCAGTATGGTACCGACATCACCTGCATTTCCTTTATGGGTGGTGATGCCGATCCGAAGGCTGTCAATGCGCTGGCTCAGTATATCCACGAGTTCCATCCGCAATTCCATGTAGCTTGGTACAGCGGTCGCCTGCGCATTCCTTCTGTAGTCAACAAGGCCGATTTCGACTACATCAAGGTGGGACCTTACATCAAGCATCTGGGCCCGTTGAAGTCGCCCACCACCAACCAGCGACTCTATCGCCGACAGGAAGACGGCAGTTTCGAAGACATTACCTATCGCTTCTGGCGCCAGCAAGTGGGTAGGTTAGCATAAGATAAAGGGGATCGCAAATCGCGACCCCCTTTATCGTTTATCACTTATCACTTACTTCGTCCTTTTATACGTTCTGTATCCGTAGACAATGATAACCAGGAAGCAGAACAACGGCAATATGAATGAAATGTTGACAGCAGGCATGTCGAACAGCGTCTTTTGGTCAATGATGCTGGCTTGGAATGGAGGAAGCACACTGCCGCCCAGAATTGCCATAATCAAGCCTGCTGCTCCAAACTTGGCATCGTCGCCCAGTCCTTGCAGGGCGATACCATAGATGGTTGGGAACATCAGCGACATACACGCAGAGATGGCTACCAAGCAGTAGAGTCCCATACGTCCGTCGATGAAGATGACGCCCAGTGTCAGCACTGTGCCTACCGTTGCCAGAATGCCCAGCAGTGCGCCCGCATTAATGTATTTCAGGAAGTAGGTGCAGATAAAGCGGCTGGTTACAAAGATGGCCATTGCTATGATGTTATATCGCTGCGACGTCACCTCGGCGTCAATCTCCGACATTCCCTCGTTCATCAACACGCGCGTACCATATTGTATAATAAACGTCCAGCACATAATCTGTACACCCACATAGAAGAACTGGGCTATCACTCCCTCGCGATAATAGTCTATCTTGCAGATGCGCTTCAGCGTAGCCAATGGGTGCACGTCATGATTCTTGTCGGCATTATGCGGCATCTTGGTGAAGTAGATTACGAGGAACATCAGTGTTATCACCGCTCCGATAATCAGGTAGGGCGTAATCAGCACACTCAGGTCGCTGTCTCGCATGGCGGCAAACTCTGTATCGCTCAGCAAAGCGCGCTCCTCCGTTGAGGCTGGGTTCAACTTAGCTTGGATAAAGTTCATGGCTACATACATGCCACACAGCGAACCCATGGGGTTGAAACACTGTGCCAGATTCAGTCGGCGCGTACTCGTCTCCTCCTCACCCATCGAGAGGATATAGGGGTTACAGCTGGTCTCCAGGAACGACAATCCGCAGGTCAGGATGAAGTAAGCCACGAGGAATGGATAGTACATACCCGTCATCGAGGCAGGCAGAAACAGCAGGGCGCCCACGGCATAGAGTCCTAAGCCCATCAGCACACCCGCCTTATACGAATATTTGCGGATAAACATAGCGGCAGGGAATGCCATTGCGAAGTAGCCACCATAGAAAGCCACCTGCACCAAAGCACCGTCCGTCACGCTCATGCGGAATATCTTCGAGAACGCCTTCACCATCGGATTGGTGATGTCGTTGGCAAAACCCCACAGGGCGAAACACGAAGTTACGAGGATAAAAGGAATGAGGTAGCTCACCCCGTCTTTAGAAATAATTGACTGATTATTTTCTTTGTTCATAAGTCTGGTAGATTAGTAATACTCTAAAAAGCGTTGCAAATGTAGTAAATAAAAACGAAAGCCTTTTCTCATTTGCATTATTTAACCTTAAAATGGTACACAGGGTGCTGAAGTCCCCGTGTGAGGCGGAGTAACTTTTGGCATTGTCTCGAGTGGCTCCTGACATGCTGCCGAGCCTATGGAGACGATGTGAGTATAGGCTACTCGCATGATGAGTATAGGCTCGGCACCATGTGAGAAGCCTATATCGACGATGTACATATAGGCTATGTTGCATGAAGATAGCGTAGATGTTTGATGAACATTACGTATATGTTTGCTGCGGGTAACGGTAACATGGTGTTACCATGTCGGATTTTCTGGTAAGCAATAATTAAATATTTGATAATTAATAAGTTATAGTCGGTGTTGATTATTGCTATCAACAAGGTGTTACCTTTTTAGATAGTAATTTGGGAAACTTTTTTGTAAAGATTAAAAAAAACTTTCCCTAAAATCCCAGAAAAACGGGCAAAAAGGTAACATGGTAACAGCATGTTACCGGTTACTTTTTTCGCTTTCGACAGAAAAATGGCAGTTTGCGAGACTGATTTTTGGCTATCTGATAAATAATGTGTACCTTTGCGCTTCGATTGAAAAAAAAGATTGTAATGACAGACCAAAAGGAACAAACGATATTAGAGCTGGCTATGGACCAGAAGGCTCAGGAAATGCTGGAAAGCATCTGCTACCACTGGGAGGAGGTGCAAAACCGCATGGTGCAGATAGGTGTGGAACGTACGGATGGAATCATTGACGACTTGGCCATAGAGGCCATGCCCCTGTTCTTCAGGATGAAGCGTATCTATACCCATCTATTTCAACTCATGCAATGCCCACAAGCCCTCTTGCTGCCTTCGTTTGCTGAGAGGCTGTTGCCCCTGATAGAGGACAAGCGGATGGACCCTGTGGTGGTGCTCCTGATGTTTGAAAAACAGGATGTGGCTAACGAAGGGCAGGTGGCTGATTTCTGGCAGACGCTTGAGGAATATCAGCCTGAAGTGGCTGATACCAGCTCATTTGTGCAAACCTGGACGGCAACGCTGTTCATGAAATACATTATGCCCCATCTTAACCCTAACGATATGTTTGCCATCATGACGAATATGAGCGAAATGATGCCGGCGATAGGACAGCCGACGGAGATGGCTAAGACGGGACTGCCCCAGCTGGGTCCGAAAATCAAGGAGGTGGTAGATAGCAATCGTGTGCAGATGGGCGTTGGCATGATGCTGGGCCACTTGTTTATGGATATGACTTGCAAGAAGCTGGATATGAAGCAACAGAGCGACAGCTACATCAGCGAGGTGTTCGAGTTGGCTAAGAAACAACTGATGGAAAGCGACGCTTGGCACGCCTATTGGGAAAACCACAAGCGACATCTGGAACAATTGGGCGACCTGGACGAACAATTCAAGGAGGATGCCAAGGAGGTGGAAGAAAAGCTGGTGAACATGCACGGATACCTTTATACCAAGTGGAATGAGAGCCCTGAGACCTTCGGACAGACACTGAAGCAGGCTGGGCTCAGCGATGAACAGATGCTGCAGCTGCTGTTCTATCTGGCTAAGAAAGACGCTATTGCCCTTGTGACGGAGAAGCCCGACGACCGCAGGCAACGGATGGAGGACAACGTGATGAAAACTGCTTTGAAATTGCAAGAGTTGGTTGACGAAGACTATCTTTTGGATTACGAGGACATCTGGTGGAAGATAGTGAAGAGCGAGCATCTTTCGCAAATGCTGATGGACTACAACTCGAGCAAGTATAACAATGGCTTCTATATGATGTGCTTCTGCAAGATAGTGGGTTATCTGCATCGCGAGCACCACTTTTATGGCAATCATTCGCCCGAAGATATGGGGAAAGTTTTGGGCGATCGGTACGTGAAAAATTCCTATGAGACTTTTTCCAAGTATATTAAGAAAAAAGAATCGATGCTTAACGATTTGTGTTTCAATGAGTTGGAAAATATTTTGAAGAAAAAATAAAAAGAAAAATTTTTTTTCTTGCTTTTCCCTTTTTTCCCCTCGACCTTCGCCGCCGATATGTTTAGCATGGCTAAATCTGTCAGCGGCAAGCCTCGCAAGGCGACGCTTGAAGCTGCCCGCAAACTGCAGGCGGAAAATCACGTAGAGGAAATCCTCAACGACGTGAAGCAGAATCAGAACCGCGACCGCAAGAAGGAACTGCCCGTATGGCTCCCTCTGGCCGCTAGTTTTAAGAAAGGTACGCGCAAGGCCGAGGATGCTGAGCCCTCAGGACTCTACTTCCTGGACATCGACGAGAAAGGCCTGACGGAGACCCTGTGGAATAAGGTTTGCAAGGAGAACCTCGTGGATGAGTTCCGTATCGTCTATTTCGCTGAGAGTGCCGGAGGTGGAACCCACATCTGGGCTTGGCGAACACCAGGACGCTCCATTGAGGACGACATTCAGCGTTTGGCTGAACGCTTGGGTGTGAACTACGACTCGCACGTCACCGATCTGGCCCGTTGCTGCTTTATGGTGAGCGACCAGTATGTGAAGCTGATGAAGCCTGAAATCTTCGAGCCCCTTACCGATGAGCAGAAAGCGCTCTATGCTACCCCTATTATTAATAAGGTGGAGCCTGTGGTTCAGCAGACCCAGGGTGTTCAGCATTATGCTTCCACTTTCAAGGGTATGGCCTACGACCAGATTGTGAAGCGATTGTTGATGAAGATGGGCTATGGCGAGCGTCCTACCGATGGCGAGCGCAACAATGCGCTCTTCGGAATGGCTCGCTACCTGCGCTACATCTGCGACTTCAATGCGGAGTGGCTTTTCCTGGTAATGCCTCATTGGGATTTGCCCGATCATGAAGTAATGGGCACCATCAAGAGTGCTGTGGCAACGGTGCGCAAGGATACGATTCCAGCGCCTTTGGCTAGTCTGTTGACGCAGATGGAGAGTGAGGTGCAGGCCTCCGATTGGGACGACGATGAGGACGACGACGAGGGTTTGATTCCGCGTGTGCCCAAGCATCTCCCTGGCATTCTGCAGCAGGTGGCCGATCATGCTCCAGCTGAGTTCAAGGAGGGTTCGCTGATGGCTGTCCTGCCCATGTTGGGAACGGTGGCTACGGGCCTTCGCGCCAAGTATCGCGACGATAAGGTGCAGTCGCCCTCGTTCATTGTCAATGTGCGAGCCCCTCAGGCTACGGGTAAGTCGTTTGTCGATGATTTGATGGCTCTGCTGATGGATCCCATCATCAAACAGGACGAGGTGGAATGGCAGAAGGAGGTTGAATACTCTCTGGCCAAGAAGAATGGCGACGAGGTGGACAATCCTCAGGCTGAGATTCGTATCATCGAACCCAATATCGGTGTGACGGCCTTCCTGGAACGAGCCATCTATGCCAAGGGCAAGCACCTCTTTACCTATGCCCCAGAGATTGAGACCGTTCTGAAGAACAACAAGGGTGGGGCGTGGACGCAGAAGAACGACCTGATTCGTCTGGCCTACGACAACAAGCCCTGGGGTCAGCACCGCATCTCGAAGGATTCGCTCTCTGGTAAGGTGACACTCTACTACAATATGCTGATGTGTGGCACACCGAATATGTGTCGAGCCTACTTTGCTGATGCGGAGAGTGGAACCGTGACGCGAACCATCTTCCTCGACCTGCCCGATATGCTGGGTGCCCCTATGCCTAAGTTCAAGCGATGGACGAAGGAAGAAGAGGATGAGGTGAAGCGTGAGTGTATGTGCCTGATGGACGAGGAAGGCGAGGTGGAACTGCCTCTGCTGAATAAAGCCATCGAGGAGTGGGATGAGGGTAAGCGTCAGGAGTATCTGAAGACCTTGCGCCCAGCCGTTGATGTGTTCCGTCGCCGTTCGGCCTTGAATGGTTTCCGTGCAGGAATGCTGGCCTATTCGTTGGCGGGTCATCAGGAGACCCAGGAGGTCATTGACTTTGCCCTTTGGGTGGCTGAGCGTTGTCTGTACTATCAGATGAAGCTGTATGGTAATCAGGTGGATGCGCTCTATGGCGATACGTCAGAAACGACTTGTCAGGGGCGCAATGCCGACTTGCTGAGTCAGTTGGGTAAGGAGTTCACAAAGGAAGAATTGGTGAACCTTCGTATCAGTAACGGGCAGTCTGCTCAGGTGAAGATGGTGATTCACCGCTTGAAGAAAGAGGGCATGATTGAGAAGATTGCTCCTAACCTGTGGCGCAAATGTTGCTAGACAGAAAAGGGGGTCGCAAATCGCGATCCCCTTTATCTTGTAAGCTTTGTGTGAGCGAAATTACTTGGTACCCATTACCTGAGTGGCAATCTGGTTCTCTGGATCGATAACCAGCATCTTGGCTGCATACTCCTTAGCAGTCTCCTTATCGTCCTTCTGGATGAAGTAGTAAGAGATGAGGTAGTGGTAGCTCTCCTTCAGACGTGCTTTCTCAGTATTGTCGAGGTCGGTCTTAGGACCGATGAGCTCAACGAGCTTCTCGTAGAATGGCTTAGCCAATCCCTTTGACTGATCGGGGTCCAGCTGACCGTTTACACGGGCACGCATGAAGGTGGCATATTCAGCGGCGTTCTCGTACTTCTGAGCAAGGTCGGCATAGGTCTCATCGGCCATCTTGAAGGCTTCTGTTTGTGCATCGTCTTTCAAGGTAGAACCGTGCTGCATGTGTAGGCTAGCTAGAGCAGCGAGGTCGTTGGCAGTTGGTTTCTCCATGCTGGCGAGATAGTCCTTGTAATGCTTGATGGCATTGGGGAAGTCGTCCATGTCGCGGTAAGCGTCAGAGAGCTGCTTCACAACACCAGCGCGCTTAGCCTTGTTGTCCATATCTTCCTGCTTCAGAGCCAGCTCGTACATCTCGATGGCCTTCTGGGGCTGCTTGGCACCAATCAGGGCGTTGCCATAATAGGTGTAGTCGTAGTAAGAGAACTTGGCTGAGTCAGACTTGTTGAACAGAGCGTCGGCATACATCAAAGCGTCGTCGAAGTTCTTCAGCTCAGTGCTGTTGAAGAAGGCCAGACGGTTGAAGGCAGCGTGACGAGGATTCTTAGAGAGACCGAACTTGGCAACCTCAAGGGCCTTGTCGTACTTCTGCTTGAAGAAGGCAGACATAGCGTAGTCGCTCAGGTCGCGCTCTTCCATCTTAGACTTGTCAGCCTTGTCATAAGCAGCCAGCGCCTTGTCGAACTCGTTAGACATGTAGTAGATACGTCCGGCCAGAGCGTCAACGGCAATGTCAGGACGCTGCTGGCGAAGCTCGTTCAGCTTGGCAACAGCTCCACTGGGGCTGATCTTACGATAAACGTTGGCATACTTGTAGTAGGCATCTGGATTCTTAGGATCTACATAGATAGCCTGCTCGTACTGTGCAGCTGCACCACCACCATTGTCAGAGATGGCCTCGATGTCGCCCAACAGAAGGAAGGCAGGGGCGCACTTGTTCTTGCTGGCCTCCAAAGCGTAGTTGGCATAAGTCTTGGCGTTTGCAGTGTCCTTAACAGCCAGGAACTCACGTCCGAAGGCTACCAGATTGTCGGCATTCTTCTTGTTAGCCTTGTAGAAAGGCTTCATCTGCTTGTCAAGATCGGCGGGTTTGCTACTAATGATTTTCTTTACGGCATCAACGTCGGCCTTTGAGCCGTCCTGTGCCAGGGCTGCTGTGCTGAAACCTGCCAGCAGTGCAGCGGTGAATAAATATTTAATTGCTTTCATAATTCTTTTTGTATATGATTCAACTTATATTTCTCTATTGTTTGACGTTTGACACGTGATTTTGTTTCTGATTTTATTCTTTATTCACATATACCGGTCTAACATTGGTAGCTGCCTGAATGGGTAAAAGACCCGATTTCTGGATGATGAGCTGACCTTTGGGCAGACGACAGAAATGTGCAAAGTTAGAGGGCAGTCCGCTTCGTGGCTCGTTGAGCAGCGCATAGATGGTGCGGATGAGCGGATAGTTACCATTATATATATAGTACTGATAGGGTCGCCAACTGTTATAGGCTGTTGCAGAGTCCAGTTTGCTGACCTTCATGACGGTAATGTTCTTCTTAAAGGTGACATTGGTGGTGTCACGGCTGTCGTTGAGCCAGTTGGAACCGATGATGCCGAGCGAGTTGTTGTGACGCTCAACATAGTCGATAACGGCTGCACTGGTATTCACAGCTCCAATGTTGGGGGCTGAGAACTCCTTGCCTCCCAGGAGGGAGTCGACACACCAGCGTACGGTGCTGGATAGGGGATTGTCGAAGACAACATCGATATTGCCAAGTTTGGAGGTGGGGTAGAGGTCTTTCCATTGGGTAACCTCGCCCTTGAGGATGCGCTTGAAGTCCTTGACGGTGATGCAGGTGTCAGGGTTGGTGTTGTTGACGATGATGGCAAGTCCGTCGTAGGCAATGGGGATAGTCCTGGGCAGATACTTGCGGTCAATCAGGTTCTGGCGCTCCTTAGCCGTAAAGTCGCGGGTGGTGAAAGCCAGCCACGTCTTCAGAGCCATCAACTCTTTCACGGCATCTTGCTCGTTAGTATACTTGGCTTCCAGCGTGTCAAGGATGCTTTTGTAGAGGAATACATCAAGTGCCTCGTTGAGGATGGGGCTGAAACTCTCATCGGCCACGAAATATCGAGCGGCCTTCTGATAGTCCTGCTCCGCTTTAGTATTTTTAGGCTTGTTCCCACAAGAGAGGAACAAGCCTAAAATAAGAGTTAATCCAATAATTATATTGAATGTGTTTCTGTTCATTTGTTATTGCAGTCTGAAGGTTACAGGTACGGTGTACTTTACACGTACAGCCGAGCCGTTCTGCTTACCAGGAATCCACTTCGGCATGCTCTTTACAACGCGAACGGCCTCCTTGTCAAGTGACGGGTCAACTGACTTGATGACGCGTACGTCGGTGATTGAACCATCACGCTCAACCACGAAAGTACATACTACGCGGCCCTGAACACCATTCTCCTCGGCTACTACCGGGTACTTGATGTTGCTGCTCAGGTACTGCATCAGTGCACTAGGACCACCAGGGAATGAAGGCATCTGCTCAACAACGTCGAACACCTTGGTCTCTTCTTCCTTCGGAGGCTCGGGCTGTGCGATAACTTCCTTAGCCTTCAGCACTTCACCTGCAGCCTCGTCGTTACCTTTCACATCGAATGCACCGATAGCGGTATTGGTCTTGTTCAGTTCTTCCTGAGACTTCAGCTCCTCTTCGGGCTTCACCTCATCGTCCTTCTTGATAACGGGAGGAACGAACTTCACAGAACTCTTAACCTTTTCTACTTCAACTTTCTCAATTTTCGGTTCTTCTTTCTTCTCAACCTTAGCTTCCTTCTTCTCAGCCAGCTTTGCAAGCTCTACATCGGCCTCAATGGCAACGTCCTGTTTCATGGCGTTCTCCACGACACCTTTGATGGCTACGAAGGCAGCGATTGCTACTCCAATAGCAAACATAACGAGAATAGCCATCAAGTTACGTTTACCAGTTTCCTTGCGCAGTTGATAAGCACCGTATGAATGGTTCTTGCCCTCGAACACGAGGTCAACCCATCCGTTGTCAATAAGATCTATTTTTGCCATAGTTCTTTCTACATTTTAAAGGTTTGACATTGACTTACTTGACACCAGCCTTGGTAATCAACTCCTGGTCCTCAGGACCGATTCGGTCAATGACGTACTTATCAATACTGCAAATGAGCATCTCGTCAAGAGCAGCGATCATGTTCTCATAGGTTGCTGTATCCAGTGGACGGATAATCACAGTCATTGTGGGCACCTTCTCACCGTTGGGCAGCTCACCCTTCTTCAGCTTTGAAAGCTGCTGCTGATACTGCTCGTCAGTCATCTTACTGTTGTAAGCGGTCTTCTGAGCGTCCAGCTCTTTCTTAGCTACCATGATCTTTGCAATCGGGTTGACACCTTCCTCTGTGGTGTGGTTGATCAGGACGTCGCGGATACCCTTGGCACCATAAGAAGTCTTCTTTACACAAGAAGGATCCTCATAGTTGGGAAGTCCGGCAATGTACCAAACCTGGTCGTTAGCACCCAGATAGAGAGTGATGGTATGAGAGGCTTTCGTTACCGACTTATCTTCTTCAGATACGTTCTGGTCGTTACTGGGCATCGTCAACTGCATAGCCTGGGGCTTTGCCAGAGTGGTACACAGCATGAAGAACGTAATCAACAGCATCATCATGTCTACCATTGGCGTGAAGTTCACGCGGGTATCCATTTTCTTCTGCTTACTCAAATTCTTTTTTGCCATAGCTTAATCCTCCGATGCAGTTTTAAGATTAGTAATCAACTGGTAACGGTTCTCGTTCATATCCTGGAGCTCTGACATCATAGCCTTCACCAACTTGTATGGAGTCTTTGAGTCACACTTGATGGCCAGACGGATGTCGGGGTTAGCGTCGCGAGCGGCAGCAACCCACTCCTGGAATTCGCTCTTTCCACCATTGATACTATCAGTGGGGATGCCGAGCTTCTGGATAGCCTCGCCCATCTTCTCGGGCTCAAGGCTGAGGTAAGCAGCAAGTTGCGACATGGGGGCACCAGCCATTGCATCTTCCAAGAAGTGCTTCTGCTGAGTAGCGTTCAGAGTGATGCCGAACTTATCGGTCATCGTGTCCATCATTGCCTTCATGTAGTTCTTGTTTTCCGTGCCGAGGAAAATCTTGCCCTCTGGAGATACCAGAATGTTCAAGACATCGCTCTCCGGAATCTTAACCTCTGACACCGAGTTAGGCGCAGTGACTTGGATAGGCTCTGGCGTCAAGAATGTTGATGTCAACATAAAGAAGCAGAGCAACAAAGTCATCACGTCTGACATGGGCGTCATGTCAATCCAGATGTCTTTTTTCTGTATCTTAATTTTAGCCATTCTAAAACGGTTTTTAGGGTTTTAAACGCGAATGGACCGAAAATTAAGCCTCAGTGTGGTTAGAATCGTAAGTAGCTGCGATGGTGTAACCAATCTCGTCGAGAGCGTAGGTCAGCTTGTCGATCTTGTTAGAGAAGAAGTTGTAAACAACGGTAGCAACCCAAGAGGTCAAAATACCAGAAGCTGTGTTCACAAGGGCCTCAGAAATACCGGCAGACAGAGCCATAGAGTCAGCACCACCACCAGCAGACAGAGCCTGGAACGAACCGATCATACCAAGCACAGTACCGAACAGAGCGGTCAGAGTACCCAGAGATACGATGGTAGCAACCATTGGCATGTTCATCTGCAGAGTAGGCATCTCCAGCTGAGTAGCCTCCTCGTGAGCCTGCTGAATCTTAGCGATCTTGGCAGCCTTCTTCAGAGTAGCGTCACCCTCAACAGTCTGATACATGTTGATAGAAGCCATAACGACATTTGCTACAGAACCCTGCATCTTGTCGCAGAGAGCGCGAGCCTCGTCGAACTTCTGAGCGCGGATAGCGTTCTTAACCTGAGCAGTGAACTTAGCGAGGTTCATCTTACCAGAGGCTGTGCGGATAGCGAAGAAACGCTCGAAACCAAGGCAGATAACGGTGAAGAGCAGAGTCAGGATCAGACCTACTACGAAACCTCCCTTATAAACGGTACCCAGCAAGTTTGCAGGATGGCCAGAACGATCACCACCGATGAAGTTGTCAGGGTCACCCATAATGAAGTACCATACACCATAACCTAAGCAAGCGCAAATTACGAGGATAATCCATGCTGCTTTCATACCTTGGAAGCCCGAATTCTTTTTGGCTGGGGCTGCAGCCTTTGTTGTTGTTGCCATAAATGAAATAAATTTTTTAGTTATTAAATGAATTAGTTTGTTATATGTTTCTAGCGCGTATCATTTGGCAAAGATAGTCATTTATGATGTACTATCCGCCAAATTAAGAACTTTTAACTTGATATTTCTCAATTTTTATCGAAGAACGCCCAATGCGTCCTTGATACGACGCATAGCTTCAGTGATATTTTCATCGCTGGTAGCATAGCTCATACGGAAACAATCGGGGTCGCCAAAGGCGTCACCTCCAACGGTGGCAACATGGCCTTTCTCCAACAGATACATGGCCAAATCGGTCGAGTTGCCGATGGTTTCGCCATCGGGTGTCTTCTTTCCGTAGAACGATGAACACTTGGGGAACAGGTAGAATGCACCTTCGGGCACGTTCACTTCCAGTCCGGAGATGTCCTTGGCTAATTTGACAATGAGGTCACGGCGACGCTCGAAAGCCTTACGCATCTCCTCAACACACTCCTGACTGGAGGTATAGGCAAACTCGGCAGCTTTTTGGCTGACGGAGCATGGACCGCTGGTGTATTGGCCTTGCAACTTGTTGCAGCCTTTAACAATCCATTCGGGTGCTGCGATATATCCGATACGCCAACCCGTCATGGCGTATGCCTTGCTGACGCCATTGACGATGATGGAACGTTCCTTCATGCCTGGGAATTGGGCGATGCTTTCGTGCTTGCCAACATAGTTGATGTGCTCGTAGATTTCGTCTGCGAGTATGAACAAGTCTTCGTGGCTGAGGATAACCTTGGCCAATCCTTCCAACTCGGCCTTAGAATAGACACTTCCCGTAGGATTGCTGGGAGAGCAGAGTATCAGCAAGCGCGTCTTAGGGGTAATGGCTGCTTCCAATTGTTCTGGAGTCATCTTGAAGTTCTGGTCAAAACCAGCCTCTACAATGACGGGCTTTCCACCTGCCAACAGGACCATCTGTGGATAGCTGACCCAATAAGGTGCAGGGATAATAACTTCATCGCCTGGATTGATTAAGGCCATCACGGTGTTGCAGACGCTCTGCTTGGCACCGTTGGATACTAAGATTTCCGCAGGGGTATAGTGGAGATGATTCTCGCGCTCCAACTTACGGGCAATGGCCTGACGCAGGTCGGGATAGCCAGGAACGGGCGAATAGCGCGAGTAGTTCTCGTCAATGGCCAGTTTTGCAGCCTGTTTAATATGGTCGGGTGTATTGAAGTCGGGCTCACCTACGCTCATGTTAATGACGTCGATACCCTGGGCTTTCATTTCAGAACTCTTCTGTGACATTGCCAGTGTTGCTGACGGTGCCAGTCTTTGTAAACGATCAGATAATTGTGCCATATTCTTCTTAGGTCGTAAAATGTTTAGCTGCAAAAGTAATCATTTTCTTCTTTTCAACGAAAGAAAAGTGTTGTTTTTTGCTTTTTTTGATAAAAATACTATCAGTTTGTGCTTTATTTGATGTGAAGTGTATGTCCCATGCGGTTCTTTTTCGTCTGCAGATAGCGCAGGTTGTACTCATTGGGAGTAGTCTCGATGGGTACATTCTCTACGATTTCCAGTCCGTATGCTTCCAATCCCACACGTTTGACGGGATTGTTGGTCATCAGGCGCATCTTCTGAACACCCAGCTGGCGCAGAATCTGGGCGCCGCATCCGTAGTCACGCTCATCAGGCTTGAAACCAAGATGCAAGTTGGCATCAACAGTGTCCAGACCTTCCTCCTGCAACTTGTAGGCTGCAATCTTGTTCATGAGTCCGATGCCACGTCCTTCCTGTTGCATATAGACAATGACGCCACGTCCCTCCTGCTCAATCATCTGCATGGATTTGTGGAGCTGTTCTCCGCAGTCGCAACGCTTTGACCCCAGAATATCGCCCGTCATACAGGAAGAGTGAACACGTACCAATATGGGCTCGTTCTCTTTCCATTCGCCTTTGATAAGGGCCATGTGTTCCAGACCGTTGCTCTTCTGACGGAAGGGAATAAGACGGAAATGACCATAGTCAGTAGGCATATCCACTTCTTCGCCCTTCTCCACCAAGCTTTCTTTCTTCAGTCGGTAGGCTATCATGTCCTTGATGGTGATAATCTTCATGTCGTGCAACTTGGCAAACTCCATGAGCTGAGGCATGCGTGCCATCGTACCATCATCATTCATAATCTCAATCAGAGCACCGGCAGGGTAGAGACCAGCCATTTTGCAAAGGTCAATGGCTGCTTCTGTATGTCCGGAACGGCGCAGTACACCATTGTCCTGAGCATAAAGAGGATTGATGTGTCCTGGACGACCGAAAGTCTTGGCTGTAGACTTCGGATCAGCCAAAGCACGAATGGTAGCAGCACGGTCGTGAGCTGAGACACCCGTTGTGCATCCCTCTATCTTGTCAATAGTCACCGTGAAAGGTGTTCCCAAAAGCGAGGTGTTGTCCTGCACCTGATGGGCCAATTCTAGTTCTTCACTTCGGCTGATGGTGACGGGGGCGCAAAGAACGCCTCGTGCATTCTTCAGCATGAAATTCACCATCTCTGGGGTTATCTTCTCTGCTGCACAGATAAGGTCGCCCTCGTTCTCGCGGTCTTCATCATCTACGACAATCACAAACTTACCGGCTTTAAAGTCGGCTAAAGCCTCTTCAATTGTATTGAGCTTGAATGTATCCATATTCTTTTCTTATACCTTATTATATATATTATGTGGTTATGCTCATTTCGTTCTGCAGGTCACCCAGATTGATGACTCTTGGTATGAGCTTCTCGTTAATGCGACAGATATGTTGCAGGTCTTTATAGAGTCTGAAACGGAATCGTAACATGCGAATGTAGAAGAAGATACCGGTGGGCAGGAAGAGTCCGGTAATGATGTTCAGCCACTTGCGCTGGAAAGGACGCGTGTGGGCATGAGTGGCAATGATGGGATATTGGTTTATCTTCATCAGTACATAATTGTCCTTTGTGTAGGAGAGGTCTTCGATAGCCACTTCCAATACATTGTTAATATGTTCTATCTCATGGTCATCACCAGGACGGAAGAATACCTTGATGGGATTGGGCCAGTGAAGTAGCTTGTGATCTTCCGAATAGCGTTCCACCTCTAAGCTGATGTTCTTGAGCATCTCTGCATCTGCCAGATACTTCGGGTCTTCGATAATAACTTCCTTGCGGGCAATGTGTCGCTTAACACGCAGTCCCAAAGCTCGCATAGCCAGGTCTTTGTAAAGGTCTATGTTGAATACAACCGAATCGTTGTTAGCCTTGTAGGTGAAGAAGATGGCTAATGGTGTGAGCACGGCTGTGCCTAGGAACTTTCCGAAGAATACCGTCCAGTTGTCGTCGCGAGCCATCCTGTAGCCTGTCATGTCAAGGATGTAGAAGACGATGAACACAAATACAGAGATTATGACGGGCACACCCAGTCCACCTTTTCGGATAATCGCACCCAATGGTGCTCCAATGAAGAAAAAGATGAGACACGACAGCGAAAGGGTGAATTTGTTGATGGCCTCCATTTCGTGCATTCGCTCTTCACGATTCAGATAATAGGAGTACTCTGACTTGAAATCCAGGTTGCTGAGTGCCATCTGGGCATCGCTGGCAGCTTGTCTGATGACAGCCTGTTTTTGTTCACCTTTCAACTTTAAGTATAGGGTGTCGATATTCGTCTCTTCCTTAGCCAGCTCTTTGACTATCTTCAGCGAATCAGTCTTGCTGATGGGGCGTATATTGAAAGTGTAGGACTTTGCATCGTGATAGTAGGCATGTCCTACGGAATCATTGAACTCGCGAATGGAGTCTAAGTCGTGAAGTATTCGGGTTAATCCCTTGGAACGTGCGTCGCTGCTGATTTCGCCAGCCTCTGCCATGTTGAAGTCGCCATCGAAGTCGAGCAGAATGGCCTTGGTCGAGAAGGTTTCACGACGGTATGGGACATTTGCTGTCACGTTCAGTCCTGATTGGCGCATGTTTTCGAACCATTCGCCACTATAGAGCGTCAGCTTCAGGTGCTTCTTCTCTGCCGTAGCCTGAATACGACCTGAGTCTGCCAAGATAACGGCAGCATCCTCATAGCCTCCGTTCATGCGGTATATCATGATACCATACAGCATACCCGTGTTCAGGTCTTTCTTTTGTACGTAGAGATTGGAGTTGGGAATGCCATCGTAGAAAATGCCTTCGGGAATTTCTACCTCAGGGTTCTTCTGTTTCATCGAGAGCAGCAACTGTTGGAAAGAGATAAAAGCGCGAGGACCGACAACCTCTTGGAAATAGAAAGAGATACAGGCAATGGCAGTGACGATGACTACTAACGAACGCATGGACTGCCTCAGTGATATGCCCGCCGCTTTAATAGCTGTCAACTCCGAACTCTCACCAAGATTTCCGAAAGCAATCAGCGAGGACAATAGGATGGCCAAAGGAAAAGCTTGTGGCATCAGCATCAATCCCATGTACCAGAAGAATTGTGCCAGCACTTCCATCGACAGACCCTTACCGATGAGTTCGTCTACATAACGCCACAAGAACTGCATCATCAGCACAAATTGGCAGATGAAGAATGTGGCGATGAACAGCAGGCCGAACTGCTTGGTGATAAATATGTCTAACTTCTTAATCCGAAACATGTTTCTTGCTTTGCAAGCGACTTTGTCGATTACAGCCTGCAAAATTATATAAAAACCGCGAAAAACTTGCATTTTGGAAAGAAATTATGGGAAATTAAGGGAATTTGTTATTCAGTGTGCAACCTAATTAATCGTGATTTCCCATAATTTCGTTTCAAAAAGAAGATAATCACAGTCCACTGACGCGATGTAGCCGTTCCAGATTATCATCCCAAATGCCACGGAGGTCTGCTTCTTCGTCATCGTCAGCGGCAAAGTCGGTGATAAGCAGGTTCAATTGGCCGGTAACATCACTTTCTTCAATGCGCATCTCCCAGAAAGCCTCCGGACTATCCTCGTGATAATCCCATAAGAGGCGGATGTGGTTATATTTTGCTACTTCGATGACTCGTGATTGTTTGGTATCGCGCTCTGTCCATGGGTGGCCCCACGTGAAAGTCATTGTGTCATTTTCCTCGGTAACTTTATCTGCCAACCACTTTTGAAGGCCAGCAGCGTTACTAATCATGTCCCATACAATCTTCGGCGATTTCGTCGAGAGTGGGTATTCAATGGTTAGTTTCCTCATTGTTAGTCATGTTAAAGGTTAGTCATTTACATGTATCACAGTGCAAAAATACAAAAAAAATCCGAAACACAATGATTTTTCCAGAAAAAGTTTTGGTAATTAAAAAGATTATTGTACCTTTGCACCCGCTTACAAGCAAAATGGCGGGGTAGCTCAGCTGGTTAGAGCGTCGGATTCATAATCCGGAGGTCGAGGGTTCGGGTCCCCCTCCCGCTACAGAATAAGGAGTTGTTCACATACAGAACAACTCCTTATTTTGTATCTTAGCAGAAAGATGATTATTTGAGCGATATTATCATTTCTTAGAATTTCCAGTCGATACCGACACCGATAACGTGGTTAGTACGTGAGTAGATTTCCTCACCGTTATAACCATCGCGGGCAGCATTACACTGTTTGGTGTAGTCCTCATAGATGCTGGTGAAGTAGCCCACATTGAGGCGAAGTTTCTCAGTGAGTTTGACGGCAGCACCCAAACCAATAGACCAGGAGTCGCAGGCAAAGGATGTGTTCTGCTCGTAGTCATCGCTAATGCCATAATCGGTACGCTGAATACCCCAGCTCAATGTCCATCGATCGTTGAGGTCGCCCTCGATGCCAGCCAAGAATTCATTGGTTCCGTGAGTCAGTTTCTCCTGACGATTATTGGCCATCTTGGCATTCTTGTCGTCGAAGAAGTGGTATTCAACGGTGGCACGCAGTTTTGGTGAGAATTCATAACCGGCAGCTACAGAAAGCAGGGCAGGCATGTCATAACGAGTGTATTCGCCATCCTGATAGGCAACGGTCTTCGTGGCAAGTGATTGTGCAATAACAGCCAGACTTGCAGGATCATACTGTTGAAGATAAGCAGTCAACTTCTGTCCCAATCCTGCAACCAACGTATTAGTGGTGTTGGGAACATTGATTTTTGTACGGAACTCATAGCGAGCAGCCAGAGTGAGTGGACCTTTGTGGTAGTCGACACTAATCAGAGGGGTGAAACCCCATCCACGCTGGTCAACATCCAACTCAAGGGTAGCTAAATCGCCAAACATGGGATGGTTGTTGGCAATGACATGTCCACGATAGTAACCATCGTAATAATTGGCACGGAAACCAACCGCTGCAGAAAGGCAGTCGATAATGCGATAGGTGAAATTCAGTTGTCCACCATAAATATATTGCTTACCCTTCATCTGTGAGTCTAATGTATACTGATCAGGAGTTATGCCCTTTTGGGAGAACATGCCTGCCAATACTGTGTTGAACATGGGTACGCCCTCTTCGTATTCAACGAAACCGCCACTACCCACGATACCAATCATCGTTGAGATAGCCCAACGATCCTTCTTGTAAGAGGCGAACAGTGCAGGAACGATGGGAGCTGATGCTTTACCCTCGTAAAGATGATTCTGAGGTTGGGTCATTTCGATATTACGATACTGCCAAGGCTTCTGGAAATTCAGTGAAAGTTGGAAACCCTCATATCCCCATGCCAAACCAGCAGGGTTCGAGTAAGCTGCATCGATATCAAAGGAAGCGCCACGAGCCATCATACGGTCGAAAGCGATGTGATAGTTAGTGTTGGTCATTAGTCCACCAGCCATAGCGGAAGCCGCCATCATGGCAACCATTGCCACCATTGTAATTCTTTTCTTCATATACATCAATTGGTTGATAAAAAATTCGGGTGCAAAGGTACGATATTATTTTGTTATAGACGAATTTTAGAAGAATTATTT
>Ga0256405_10005197_pt1 | contig 23003 bp, 19 predicted proteins | sample RumenRJG_02DNA_FD_189096 | JGI IMG/M metagenome (GOLD analysis project Ga0256405, IMG submission 189096) | Bovine rumen microbial communities from Lethbridge, Alberta, Canada - RJG_02 | ecosystem: Host-associated > Mammals > Digestive system > Stomach > Rumen | place: Canada: Alberta... | reverse complement strand
ACGGCATCCACGTCGATTATATCTCGCCAATCAACGAGCCCGACGGGCATTGGAACTGGCAGGGACCGAAGCAGGAAGGCTCGCCAGCTACGAACTGGGAGATTGCCGAGGTGGCCCGCAAGACGAGTGCCGCCTTCACGGAAAAGGGCTTGAAGACGCAGATCATGGTCAACGAGTCGAGCGACCTGCGCTGTCTGCTGGGCATCTACAAGACCTCGTGGGAGCGTGGCAATGCCATCGCCTCGTTCTGGTCGAAAGACAGTACACAGACCTATCTGGGCGATACGCCGCTGGTGCCCCGTTTGATGCTGGCCCACAGCTATTGGACCAATACACCCGTGTCTTATATGAAGAAGATTCGCATGGATCTGCACAAGACGCTGAGGAAATACGGTGCGAAGTTCTGGCAGTCGGAGATATGTATCATGGACAACGACAAGGAAATTGGTGGTGGTGGCGGTTACGACTTCTCGATGAAGACGGCTCTTTACGTGGCGCGTGTCATCCATCATGACCTCTGCTACGCCAATGCCGAGAGTTGGTCGTGGTGGCGAGCCTGCGGTGGCAACTATAAAGACGGCCTCATCCGCGTCTTCGACCGCCGTCACGAGGCCCGTGACAGTCGACTGATGTGGGCGCTGGGCAACTATAGTCGTTTTGTGCGTCCTGGTGCCGTACGCTACGATATCTCTTCAAAGGAGAAGGAAGACCCCTACGGCGTGATGGTATCGGCCTACAAGAATCAAGACGGTTCGTGGGTGGTGGTGGCTATCAACTACAGCGACAAAGAATACCCTTTCTCCTTCAGTGTGGGTCGAAGTTCCCCTTCGACCATCACTTGGCAGTCCTATCGCACCAGCGACACCGAAGGCGAAACGCTGAAGCCCATCGCCCCCTGCGACGGCAACACGACTTTGGCCCCTCGCAGCATCACCACCTTTGTATCAATTAAGAATTAAGCATTAAGCATTAAGAATTGATATTATGAAAAAGCTACTGAAAACCTTTGCCCTTGCGGCACTCATGCTGGCAGCCCCCGCCATGATGCAGGCAACCAACAAGCCCGGCACATTCACTACGGGCAACAAGACGTTTTTGTTGAACGGAGAACCCTTTATCGTAAAGGCTGCCGAAGTACATTACCCGCGTATTCCCCGCCCCTACTGGGAGCACCGCATCCAGATGTGTAAGGCACTGGGCATGAACGCCGTGTGTATCTACATCTTCTGGAACATCCACGAGCAACAGGAGGGTCGGTTCGACTTCACTGGCAATAACGACGTGGCCGAGTTCTGCCGCCTGGCTCAGAAGAACGGCCTCTACGTCATTGTGCGCCCTGGTCCCTATGTCTGTGCAGAATGGGAGATGGGCGGTCTGCCTTGGTGGCTCTTGAAGAAGAAGGACATCAAACTGCGCGAGCGCGATCCTTATTTCATGGAACGCGTAAAGATCTTCGAGGAGAAGGTGGGCGAGCAACTCAAGCCGCTGACCATCCAGAACGGTGGCCCTATCATTATGATTCAGGTGGAGAACGAGTATGGCTCGTATGGCGAGGATAAGCCCTACGTCAGTGAGATTCGCGACTGCCTGCGCAAAATCTACGAGCCCACCCCCAACCCCTCCCAAAGGGAGGGGCGTTCAGATACTTTCTCCGCAAAAAAACAAGGCTTGCAAAGTAACCAATCCCCCCTCCCTCTGGGAGGGGATGGGGGTGGGCTCCTCTTGTTCCAGTGCGACTGGTCGAGCAACTTCGAGAAGAACGGCCTCGACGACCTCACTTGGACGATGAACTTCGGCACGGGTGCCAACATCGACGACCAGTTCCGTCGTCTTGGTCAACTGCGCCCCGATGCCCCTAAGATGTGCTCTGAGTTCTGGAGCGGCTGGTTCGACAAGTGGGGTGCACGCCACGAGACGCGCCCTGCCAAGGATATGGTGGATGGTATGGACGAAATGCTCAGTAAAGGCATCTCTTTCTCGCTCTATATGACTCACGGAGGCACCTCGTTCGGTCATTGGGCTGGTGCCAACTCACCTGGTTTTGCGCCCGATGTCACCTCTTACGACTACGACGCCCCCATCAACGAGTATGGCCAGGCCACCCCAAAGTTCTGGGAACTGCGCACCATGATGCAGAAGTACTCAGAAAAGAAACTTCCCGCTGTTCCCAAGGCTCCCATGCCAATCATCACCGTGCCTAAGTTCGAACTGACGGAGTTTGCACCCCTTTTGTCTGCAATGACTAAGCCAGTTAATGGTTCCTTGAAGACTTTCGAAGAGATGGATATGGGCTGGGGCACCATGATGTACTCCACCCGCTTGCCAGAAATCACTTCGCAGAGCGTGCTCACAGGAGAGTTCCACGACTTTGCACAGGTGTTCATCGATAGGAAATATATCGGTAAGATTGATCGCGTGAAGAACGAGAAATCACTTACCATCCCAGCTGTTAAGAAGGGAGCTGAACTGATTATTGTTGTCGAAGGCATGGGTCGCATCAACTTCGGTCGTGCCATCAAGGACTTCAAGGGTATTGTCGGTAATGTCACACTGACCACAGAGACCGATGACGTGGAGATGGTGTTGACGCCGAAGAACTGGACTAACGTGGCCATCCCCGATGACTACAAAACAGCCGTTAAGGCACTTGATATGGTTAAGGGTGTTAATGATCGAGTGGCTTCCGGTGAGGTGAAAGGAAGTGTTCCAGGACTTGCCTTAACACAGGGTTATGAAGGCTCCAAGAAGCTTGCTGACATCATGAAGGCTGGCTACCATCGCGGCTACTTTACGCTGAAGAAAGTGGGCGACACGTTCCTGAACTTCGAGACCTGGGGCAAGGGACAGGTCTATGTGAACGGTCACGCCATGGGCCGCATCTGGAGCATTGGTCCGCAACAGACGCTCTACGTGCCTGGCTGCTGGCTGAAGAAAGGCAAGAACGAAATCATTGTGCTCGACATCGTTGGTCCTCGTGAGGCTGTTGTATGGGGACAGACTGAGCCTGAGCTGAACAAGCTGCAGCTGGAAAAGAGCAATAAACACAACAACATTGGCGACAAGCCCGATCTGAACAGCGCTACACCCGTAGCCACTGGTGCTTTCAAGGCTGGCAACGGTTGGCAGACCATCAACTTCGGTAAGACCGCTAAGGGTCGCTATCTCGCTATCGAGTGTCTCTCTACCCAGAAGGACGGCGACCGCGTGGCCATCGCAGAGCTCTATCTGCAGGGCGCCGACGGCAAGCGTATCTCACGAGAGCCTTGGAAGACGAAGTACGCCAACTCAGAGGATGAGGGTGGCAACCATCTGGGCGATAAAGTCTTCGACTTGCAGGAGTCCACCTACTGGCAGACGGAGAAGGGTGCCTCGGCTCCTCACCTCCTCGTCATCGACCTGGGTTCAGAGCAGAATGTAAAAGCCATCGAATACCTGCCTCGTGCTGAGCAGGGTGCTCCTGGTAGTGTGAAGAACTTCAAGGTCTATCTGTATTAAAGGATTGACAAGAGTACAGGAGTACTAAGCGTCTAAAAGCAAAAAGAGTTAAGGAGTGTTATTTTTATCTCCTTAACTCTTCATTTTTTTCCATTTTCCTTTTGTAAATAGCCAAAAACACCTTATCTTTGCAGTATAAAAAGCTAAAATCAGAAATGGAAAAGATACAAGAGACTAATTTTCAGAACATTAAGCGTGTTTGTGGCGAAAACTTCTTGGACGATAATCTAATTCTCCTTGAGAATATTGGAATGATTCCCCTACCCGACAGTGCCCGTAAAACAAATTTAATCATCATTGGCCTGTGTACCAAAGGAAGTGCCCGTTATACGGTTGATGCCCGTGAGTTTGCTGTCAATGAGGGTGAGATATTCATCGTTTCAGAGCGTCATATCATTGACAAATTCCTGCTGTCGCCTGATTTCCAGGCACCCAGCATTGTTGTTTCAATGGATTTCTTCCATGAGATTATCCACAATGTCAGCGAGATGTCGGCACTGTTCCTCTATTCACGCAACCACCCCGTGATGAAGTTGGGCATTAAGGAGCAGCAGGTGTTCCAAAGCTATTTCAACGGGATGCGTCTTCGCTTGAAGGACAAGAACAACCACTTCCTGAAACAGCTTATCAGCACGCTGATGCTGGCCATGTTCTATGACATGAGCAATGTGATCTATCATAGCAAGCAGGAACAGCCTTATCATCAGTCGCGTCCGGATGCCATCTTCACACAGTTCATCAAGCTGGTGGAGGACAACTGCAGGTCGGAGCGCCGCGTCAGCTGGTATGCCCAGCAACTCTGCATCACTCCCAAGTACCTTTCTGAGACAGTGAAACAGGTAAGCAAGCGCACGCCTAACGAATGGATAGACAACTATGTTACCTCTGAGATCCGTATTCTGCTGAAAAACACCACGAAAAGCATCAAGGAGATTACCAAGGAGCTGAACTTCCCCAACCAATCGTTCTTGGGAAAATACTTCAAGGAGAATGTGGGCATGAGCCCTTCGAAATACCGCAGGTCGTAAAAGAAGGCTACAGGTAGCCCTGCTGCTTCAAATCTGAAGCCACATCGCAGAGTTCCTGATACCACTGCTCACCAAAGCGGCGAACGAGCGGTCCTTTTAAGAATTGATATACGGGAAGGTGAAGAGCCTTCCCTTTTTCACGCCCGCACTTACAGATGTCCCATTTGTGATAGTTCAATGCCACCGTACCGTCAGAGAACGTCTTCTCACGAATAGGATAAAGTGCGCAGCTGATGGGCTTCACGAATTGAGAATTGGGAATTCTTGCGTCCCTTTGGTAGCAAGCGTCCTTCGGCCGAGCGGAGAATTGAGAATTTGCTGCGCGTTCCAGGGCGCAGAGGCAACAGTGTCTGACAGTTTCCCCGTCAGACAATTTCAGATCATCATAGAAAGTAAACACACAATCCTTGCCACCCACAATGCTCGTCACCAGGTCGCCCTCCTGATCTGTATAGGCCACGCCCTGTTTGTCGATAACCGCTTGTGCTGATGCCGAAAGGTCACTCCATACACCATCGATGCAGTTCTCTATCTTCATCACCTCATCAAGCGTGACGGGTGCTCCTGCATCGCCTTCAATACAGCAGGCGCCCTTGCACACTTCAAGGTCACAGCAGAACTCTTCAGTCAGGATGTCTGAGGAAATGAGAATATCGCCAATTTGCAGGATAGGCAAAAGCCCACCCAAGCCCTCCCCAAGGGAGGGATGTTTTGTTTGATGAGTATTTTGATTCTCCATTTTAGGTATCTAATTAGCCCCCCTCCCTTGGGGAGGGGCTGGGGGTGGGCCCTACCACTTAATCGGCTCTATCCCATTTTCTTTCAGATACGTATTACACCTTGAGAACTGATGTTGCCCGAACCAACCGCCACGATTAGCACTTAGGGGCGAGGGATGTACCGACTCCAGTACCAGGTTCTTCTGCTTGTCGATCATATAGGCCTTGGAACGGGCAAAACCGCCCCAGAGCATATACACCAGATGTTCGCGCTCGGTAGCCAGTGCCTTGATGGCGGCATCGGTAAAGTTCTGCCAACCCAGTGTGCTGTGGCTATTAGCCAGATGCGCACGCACGGTCAGCGTGGCATTGAGCAGCAGCACGCCCTGTTCGGCCCAGCGCGTCAGGTTGCCCGTAGTAGGCACGGGGGTACCCAGGTCGTCTTGTATCTCCTTGAAGATATTGATGAGCGAAGGCGGAAACACCACACCGTCCTGTACCGAGAAGCTCAGACCGTGGGCTTGCCCCGGTTCGTGATAGGGATCCTGTCCGATAATCACCACCTTCACCTGATCGAACGGACACAGGTTGAAGGCATTGAATATCTGTTTTCCAGGAGGAAAGCACGTGCCTGACGCATACTCCTGTCGCACTTTTGCAGTGAGTTGTTCGAAATAAGGTTTTTCGAATTCCCCATGCAGGTGCTGTTTCCACGATTCCTCTATCTGAACATTCATAGCAACTTGAAAATAGCATCAATCATCTCCTGTGGCAAGGCCATGCGGGGGTCGTCGCTATGGGCGTTGATAGCCTCGAGGAAATGAGGCATCTCCTCACGATACACCTCTTTCATGTGCGTATTCGAGGCATTGCCGTGCGTAAAGGAATAAGTGACGTTGGCCAGTCGGTCGGCCAGCTTCAGGAAGGGTGCGTAGGGTGTCTCGCGTATGCCCTGGTAATAGCGATCGCCGGCACGCTCGGCACGTGTGCGTCCTTTGTCGTTGGTCAGTGCATAGACCATCTCGGCAGCGATATAGGCCTGGTCATCATCCATAAAGAGACGGGCCGCCTTGGTCACGTCGTTATAGGTCATGCGGGCATCCTCAATGCTGTCGTGATAGAAAGCACCAAAGAAAAGAGGTACGAAATCGTGCTCATTCTGACAGACGTGGTGTCCGTACTTGAATACGGAATCGGCCACCATGTCAAGATGGAACCCATAGGGGTGCTTCTTGTCATAGTGCTGGTTCACACTCTCGTGCAGCATATAGGCACGCTCTCTTACCTCTTCGATATCAGACCTGTGCTTTTCCACACAGGCCTGAAATTCTTGTTGGGTCATTAGTCGCAAATCAGGTTTTCACCCGTCATGTCCTTAGGCTGCTCCAGTCCCATGATATGGAGGATAGAGGGAGCCACGTCGGCCAGACGGCCGTCCTTCACCGTTGCCGAGTTGTTGTCGGTGACATAGATGAAGGGTACGGGGTTCAGTGAGTGGGCTGTGTTAGGTGTACCGTCGGCATTGATGGCATTGTCGGCATTGCCGTGGTCGGCAATGATGATAGCCTCGTAGTCGTTCTTCTTGGCAGCCTCGATCACGTCGCGTACACAGTTGTCCACGGCATGAACGGCCTTGGCGATGGCATTGTAAACACCAGTATGACCCACCATGTCACCATTGGCGAAGTTCACCACGATGAAGTCGTACTGCTGTGTGCCGATGGCAGCCACCAGCTTTTCTTTTACCTCGTAGGCACTCATCTCGGGCTTCAGGTCGTAGGTAGCCACCTTGGGTGAAGCCACCAGGATGCGATCCTCGTTAGCGTAGGGAGCCTCGCGACCGCCGTTGAAGAAGAAGGTGACGTGAGCATACTTTTCTGTCTCGGCCGTATGCAACTGCTTCTTACCCTGCTGCGACAGGTATTCGCCCAGCGTATTCTCCACATTCTCCTTGGGGAAGAGGATGTGCACGCCCTGGAAGTTGGCATCGTATGGTGTCATGCAGTAGTACTGCAAGCCGGGAACGGTCTTCATTCCTGCCTCAGGCATATCCTGCTGAGTCAATACGATAGTGAGCTCCTTGGCACGGTCGTTGCGGAAGTTGATGAAGATCACCACATCGCCTTCCTCAATGCAACCGTTTACAGAAGCGTTGTGGATAGGCTTGATGAACTCGTCGGTCACGCCCTCGTCGTAGCTCTCCTGCATGGCAGCCACCATATCAGTAGCCTGCTTGCCGGTGCCATTGACAATCAGATCATAACCTTCCTTCACACGCTCCCAACGCTTGTCGCGGTCCATTGCATAGAAACGACCTACAATTGAAGCGATGGCAGCGTCGTTGTCGGCACACACCTTCGTCACCTGCTCTATAAAGCCCTTACCGCTCTTGGGGTCGGTGTCACGACCGTCCATGAAACAGTGAACGAAAGTCTGGTTCTTCAAGCCGTAGTGCTTGCCCACCTCGATGAGCTTAAAGAGATGATCCAGGCTTGAGTGCACGCCACCGTCAGAGCAGAGGCCCATCAGGTGCAGTTTCTTGTTGTTCTCCTTGGCGTATGTATACGCAGCCTTCACCTGAGGATTCTCTACGATAGAACCATCCTTGCAGGCGCGGTTGATCTTCACCAGATCCTGATACACAATACGTCCGGCACCGATATTCAGGTGACCAACCTCAGAGTTACCCATCTGTCCGTCGGGCAGACCTACATCTTCACCAGATGCCTGCAGTTGTGAGTGAGCCGAAACGGCTGTTAAGTAATCCAAATAAGGAGTAGGCGTATTATAAATCACGTCGCCTTTACCGTGCTGACCGATTCCCCATCCATCGAGAATCATCAATAATGCTTTCTTTGCCATAATTATAATGCTTAATGCTTAATTCTTAATGTATAATGTTTAATGTTTAATGTTAAAGTCTTATCAGCGTTGAGCCTGTCGTTGACTTATTGCCAGTGTTCAACTGCACGGCATAGACCCCATGGGGCAGCGACGAGAGGTTGATGCTCGTGCCCTGTTCAGTGAGCAGCAGGCGACCGTCGGTACTGAATACTTTCACCTCAGATCCTGCAGGCTGAGGCATTGCCTCAGCAAACCGTACGGTCAGCATTCTTCCGTTCAGGTGGAAAGTGGCCAGTTGCGGCTGTGCTGCCGTGATGCCCTCAATCTTGTCGATGCCTAAGATGTAGCACAGGCCTCGATAGGCATCTATCTCGCCGTGGCCATACTGGTTATTGGGATACTGCAGCTCGCTGTCGGGTTGACGCGACGAGGCAGCAATCACCTCCTTGATCTTTGCCGTTGTCAACGATGGGTCGGCCTGCATCCACAGGGCTATAGTACCCGTTACGGCAGGTGCCGACATCGAAGTACCCGTCTGCGCCATTACGTGGAAATAGCCAGCCGCTGATCCCCAAGTCTCATACTCCGTGTCGAGGATGGCGATATCCCATTGTGCCAAGCTGTAATAGGTATCATCATCGATGAAGAAATTCTGTGCCGAGACAATGTTCACGCCAGGTGCACACACATCGGGCTTCATGCGTCCGTCGATGGTAGGTCCTACCGATGACGACTTGGCCAGATAGCCCTCACCCTTGGTACACTCATACGCCGTGATATCGGTTGGAACAGGCACCCCCCCTTGCGAGGCATATTTGTTTGCCGCCGTCACTATCTTAAAGCGGTGGGCAATGTTTCCCACGGTGACGACATCATCGAGCATGGCAGGCCAAGCCATGCTGTAGCCTTCCATGGCCAGCGAATGGTTTTCTATCGTCATCACATTCTCTAACTGTGCGCAGAATGGGTCTGCATAAATCCATGCATCGCCTTCCCCTTCGATGGTCACCAGGAAACGGTCGGTAGTCTGGAAGGTGGTTTCCAGTCCTGCGGTAAGATAGTAGGCCTGATAGCCGTCTTCCGTAGTGCCTTTAGCCGTCACGGTGATGCGAGTACCTGCCATGAGGAACTTGGTCGTAGCCAGTTTGTCGGTCTCCACGACTGCCTCCCCCTTATTAATGACATAGTTACTGTTGGTGAAGCGCAACTTCAGGGTCTGTCCCGACTTCACCTTCACCTCTATACCGAAATAGGTGCCATACTGCTCAAAGTCATTAAAGCAGACACCGCATCCGCCCACAGTCATATCTGCCGTCTTGTGAGCCAGGCGCGAGGTGCTGCCGGCATTACCTGAGGCCACGACGATGGCACGGCCAGGTGTCTGCAGCAGCGTATGGATGGCCTCTTCCTCCAGTTTTCGGTTGTTCACGAAGCTCATGGCTTCACCCACGCTATAGTTGATGACGCACGGCTCCTGCATCTGCTGGGCATAATCAAAGATCTCCGTAAAAGCCTGGATGGTGGTTGCCGACGACAATTGTGCATCTTCGGTTACCGCTGCATCGATAGCCCCCTCTGCGATATCTGCTTCCGAGGCGATGCCCTGATAGACCACGGGATTATCATCCCACGATGCATCCTCTACCTTCGACCCGGCGGCGATACCTGCCACGTGGGTACCGTGGGCTACCTCGGCTGCGTCTGAGCTATGCATGGCAGCGGTCACAGCATCCTGGGTAGTCCATGCGCGGTTTGTCATATAGTCCTTTGCCCATTTTATGCGTGTCTTACCATCGGCATCACGGAAGAAAGGATGGATGAAGTCAAAGCCGGCATCCACGACACCCACCACGACACCCTTACCAGTATAGGCCTGTGGCAACTGATTGGCAGTGCCGTTCCATGCTTTATCAGCACCTATCTGACCTGGCACGATGTCGAGCATGGGTCGTCCCGAGCGTTCTGCCTCCACACGCACCACTTGCTCGTCGGCTGCCAGGGCCTCGACCTGCGACAGACTGATACTGACTACCAGCACACTGCCGATGCGGCATTCCACTGTAAACCCGTATTTCTCGGACAATGCGGCCTCATCAACACCATCAGCCAGTTTCATCAGTACCTTGATGCGCGACTCTGCAGCAGCGGAACGACGCAAGGTCTGCTCCTGATGAACCTTCTCCGACAGACAGGGCGACAGCTTTCCCATTGTTACCAACGACTGGGCCGATGACACTACTGCCAACAGCATCAAAACAAGTATTGTGAAGTACTTTTTCATTCCTTATATACCTTATTAAATTTAAGCGGCTGCAAAATTAGTAATTATTTTCCTCATTAGAGACGATTTTGTGAAAAAATAACACAAATCCCCCAAAATACCGATACTGTTTCGTCACTAAACTGATTGCCAAAGTATTTCGGCGGCGATGTCAAAGTGTATGGCCGACGTTACAATATAGACGATATTGCAAACTGATATAGTCCATTTTACAAAGTAATATAGACCATTTTTATGAACAATATAGTCCATTTTGCAATACCACTTCTATGCTTCGCCATGATACCCGATCAATAAGAACATACAACTTTCGCATATAATAAAAACAACAACGGATTGAACGGATTAAACAGATTGATAAAAAAAGACGCAAGAAATCTCATGGTAATTCATGTTGAAGATAATGCGAATCCCATCCAAAACTGCCCATTTCTACCATTTTCGACAAAAAATGTTCATCAGTCAGATATCAACTGGTTGGACATCAAAGCTTATATTGCGACCGACATCAATGGAATACAGAGCAATGCGAAAAAACAGGACGTAATCTACAACCTACAGGGTCAGAAGGTGGAGAATGTCAAGAAAGGAATCTACATCAAGAACGGACACAAGGTTTTCGTTAGATAAGATAACGAATCATACACATAACAAAGGAAAGGCCTGCATCACACACCGTGACGCAGGCCTTTCCTTTTGGTTCCAAACCGCTTACTTTGTCATATCAAAGCCCACACGGAGACCGTCGTAGCTGGAAGCCACATCACTGATAGTACCCAGCGTAGCGTTCTGAGTGCCGCCAAGAGCCGACATGGTCTGGATAAGGGTGAGCAGTTTCTTGCCTTCGAAGAGCAGGCCGATGCCGTTCACATTCTGCTTGGCATAGCAGTTCACATTCAGGAGCAGTCCCGACATCGTGATCTTACAGGTCGAAGTATCGTACTTATAGGTACCACTCCACGATTTTCCTGCAATCTTGGCAGAGAAGGTGCCGTCCTGATTGAAGGTCACCTGGGTATTAGAAGCTGAGAAACCTACTTTCTGGTAAGTTGGCTGCAGCTTGGCCTTCACGTTAGAAGCCACGATCTCACCACCAGCCTGAGCCAGCAGTTTTTCACTGGTAAAGGCACATCCAGGCTGGTTGTACTTCCATGTGCCGATAAGTGCCTGCTGTGACACCTTGGTTCCCGTAATTCCAAGTACACTCTGCAATACGGTGTTCACAGCATTGCCCGTTGTCGTTGCCGATGTCGTACTCGTCTGACCACCTGTCAATACATCAGTCAACACCGAGTTTCCTAATTGATCCAGAGTAGTGTTTCCTGTGTTGCAACTGGTAAGCATCAGCGATGCTACGGCAACAGCCATCAAAAATGATTTCTTCATCATTGTTTTCGTTTTTAAAGTTATAATAAGTTATGATTTTAATTTCTTTCTCATCATCGATACCTTGTCGGTCAGGTACTGGCGGAACTCCTCATTCTCCAAGATTTCGATGTCTTCCAGAAGCCCCAAGACAAAGCGTCCCACACCAACATACGAACACACGGGAAGGGATGCTATCCAGTGGTCATCACCATCGGGGGTGATAAGGGGTTCTGCAGCAGGATGTTCCTCTCTAAGCAGCGAGGCAGCCAGTCGGCCCATACGCAACTTGACGATTGTCGTTACATCACTGCTGAACGAGAAGGCATCGGTCTGCACCTGTCGATGCTCATCCTCATGGTTCCACGGCTCGCCCAGCACCTGCACATTTCCTATACGAGCCAGTTTGAAGGTCTTGTTCATACCTGATTCCGGCTCATAGCAGCGTACCTCCTGACACTGGTTCATCAGCATAAACGGCTCCACCCTGCGGTCTCTCACCGTATTGCTATGCACCGATCCGTAGCCTTCAAACACCACCTGTTGCTTGTTTCTGATGGCCTCATAGACAGCCAACAGGTTGCGCCCTGCCTGTTGTGACAGATCCAATCGCGCCCTGAAGCTGAGGTCGTTGAGCGAAGCATTCATCTTATCGAACCACGGGGAGTCGAGACGAATGCGATAATAATGCTTACGCTCCACCTCCACATGGAAGCCTGCCTCACGGAAGAAATCCATATAGTAATAGAAATTACGCCGCGAGAGTTCGAATTTAGAGCATATCTCACTGACAGTGAGGTTGTGCTCCCCTAAGAGGAACAACATCAACTTCAGTTCACGTCCTAATTTTTCATGTCTCATACAATATCAAAGAACGCATCTTTTGCGAAATTATTGTGCAGGAAGAGCCTATTTAAGCGACCTTTCGAAGGGGGCAAGAGGCAGTGAAGTGGCAAGTCCATAGGCATTGACGCCAAGGGGATTGTCACGCCAGGCATAGCGCACGGCCACAGGGTTGTCCTTTATGTTTTCAGGCACACGAATACTGATCTGCCCGCCAGCTGCCGTTGCCTCCGCATTGTGGAAACGACCTTGGGCATCAGCCAACTCGAAATATTTCAATGACCCGTCACGCATGGGCTGGTCAAGTGTCAGCACCACCTGTCCGTCCTTTGTCTCTGCATTGATGACCTGCGGAGCCAACTGTACATTCTTGCCATACACCAGTCGTTCGAAATCGAGGGCGATGCGCTGTGCCACCTCTTTTTTACGCAGGGGATGGATATCCACCGTCTCACCCAGGTCGATGACACAAGCCAGTTCGGCATACGGATCCTCTGTTGCCACGATGCGCTGTGCCTCGCGGACATATGACCACCCGGTGTTCTGCGGCTGTTCCGACGGTGCCATGTAGTTGGCCAGTTGCACAATGACGAAAGGCATCTGCGGCCGTTCGAAGGCCTGCCGCCAATTGGCCATCAGCAGGCGCAGCATCTGGGCGTACTCTTTAGCCTGCTTCATGCCAGTGTTCGACTCGCCCTGATACCACACCACACCGGCAACGGCAAAGGGTGCCAAGGGATGAATCATGCCATTAAAGAGTGTCGAGGGCTGGTTCTGCAGACTGATACCCATGCCTATGCTACGTGGCATCTCAGCACCCTCCCGTACTTTCCATTGCTCTCCAAGCGGCTGTTCGTCATCTTTCCCGAACACCAGCTTATAAGGCTTTTCTTTCACGAAATAGGGCATCCCGCTCTTGTTGATAAAACGCACGGTGATGACGTTATCACCCTCGCGGAGCAGTCCCTCTGGCACCTGATAGCGGCGCGGTGGATATTGGTAGCCTGTATTACCCACCAGCTTTCCATTAATATAGGTATAGTCGCAGTCGTAGAGCGTGCCAAGGAGCAGCTGTGCCTGTTTTCCTGCATGACGGGCATCGATATGGATATGCTGACGGAGCCACAGCGACCCGATCCACTCACGCTGGGGCAAGAGATTTGCATATTGGCCGACTTCCCTCCATTGAGAGTCATCATAATCCAACGCAGTGAATATCTCCAGGCCGGGGTCGTTGTCATTCAGTATTTTCTGCCACTGCTGTTCAGCCTGACTGGCAGCCCGCTGTTGGGCAGCCACGTAGTCATCATTCTGATAGAGCTGCATCTGCTTATAGTACATCGGGAAATGCTTGGCTATGGTATCGGCAGCAATCCATGCCTCGATAGGTGTACCGCCCCATGCACTCTCAATGATACCTTGTGCCACACCCTTTTCCCGCTGCAGTTGCTTACCCAAGAAATAACCGATGGCCGAGAAGCGCCAGGCGTTTTCGCGAGTCAGCCTCTTCCACGATGTAGGACGCAGGTCGGCACTGGGCTGATGGGTGTCAGTCTGATACTGCACATGAAACAGGCGCACCATCTCATTGCTGTCATCGAGCTCGTCAGGATACTGGGGTGACACGCGCTCCAAGGTGGTCTCCATGTTCGACTGGCCAGAGCACAGCCACACATCACCTACCCACACATCCGTCAGCACGATGTCCTCTTCACTCTTCACTCTTAACTCTTCACTCTTCACTCTTAACTCATACGGTCCTCCGGCCTTCATCGCCGGCAAGTCCACCCGCCAACGCCCATTGGCATCGGCCACGGCCTTCGCCGACTTCTTGTTCAATGTCACTACGACGGTCTCACCAGCCTCGGCCAGTCCCCACACAGGGATGTCCGTGCCACGCTGGATCACCATGCCCGATTGAAAAACCTGTGGCAGACGCACCTTGGCTTCAGCCACGACAGCACCCACAAGGAGTAGCATCAAAAAAACTGCAGATTTTCTCATAACACTGCAAAAATACGCATTTTCTGACAAATAAAATACAAAAGGAAAAACTTTTTTGACCTATGAAACATATACAATACTATTATGAAACATCAGATAACAGGCAAATAAGAAAGAATCCGTACCTTTGCACCCATAAAAAAATAGAAACATAAAACTATATCAAACAATGAACCAAGAAACCAAAGGCTTTTACAAGCTATCGTGGCTGCAGCGCATCGGTTTTGGTGCCGGTGACTTAGCTCAGAATCTGATTTATCAGACCATCTGTATGTATCTGTTGTTCTTCTACACCGATGTCTATGTACTCGGTGGCGATGCAGCAAAGTCTGCCGGTCTGGCTGGCACCATGTTCCTCATCGTCCGTCTGGTTGACGTGCTGTGGGATCCCCTCGTAGGCACATTCGTCGACAAGCACAACCCCATCTGGGGTAAGTATCGCTCATACTTAGTGATGGGTGGTATTCCCCTGACCATCCTGGCTATTCTCTGTTTCTGGGACGGTTTTGCACCCAGCATCATTTATGCCTACATCACCTACGTGGGTATGTCGATGCTCTATACATTGATTAATGTGCCTTACGGTGCGCTGAACTCTTCGCTGACACGCGACACCAATGAGATTACCATTCTCACCAGTGTGCGTATGTTCATGGCTAATATCGGAGGTCTGTGCGTATCGGCTGGTGTACCCATCATCGTGGCATTGTTTGCCTCATCCGACTCACTGCCTATCCAAATGGCTTTGTTCATGGGTCTGGGTTCACTGCCTTCGTTCATCTTCATGCCACTGGTTCCTGCCATCAAGCGCAAGGTGGGCAAGAAGAATATGTTCTATATCTTCCTTTCTGTTGCCATCCTGGGTATGGCCATGCTGTATATTATCAGCCGCATGGGTACCGTGAAGGAGAATATCGAACTGGTTTATATCGCTCAGTTCATCAAGTCAACAGGTGTCATCGTTGCCACTGGCTATATGTGGGCACTGATTCCCGAGGTCATCTCCTACGGAGAGTTCACCACAGGCCGTCGCATATCTGGTATCGTGAACGCACTGACAGGTATCTTCTTCAAGGCCGGTATGGCATTGGGTGGTGTAGTTCCCGGCTTCGTGCTGTGGTTGGTCAACTACGAGCCTGTTGCCGAGGCCAGCAACCTGCCGAAGGACTCGCACGCCTGGTTCCTCACCATGCTGATCTTCTCACTCGTAGGTCTGGCACTGCTCATCTTCTGCTTCTCGCAGACCAAGGAGCGCGTGGTGATGGCTGAGTCAGAGACAAAGAATGTGAAGGTGAGCGACCTTTGGACTGAGTTCATGCGCAACCGTCCCTTGCGTATCATCGCCCTGTTCTTCATCACTGCCTTTGCCATGATGTCGGTAGGTAATGCTGCAGGTGCCTATTTCATGAACGATATGGAAGTGCTGGCTCCCCAGGTACAGGAAGGTATCCGCTGGCTGGTATGCGTCATCCCAGCTATCCTGCTTATCCTCGCTATGTTTATCATCTCTAAGTACGAGTTGAGCGATGAGATGGTAGATAAGATCAACAAGGAAATCGAGAAACGCCATCATGAATAAAACCGCAAAGATACTGACCCTCTGTCTGGCCATGATGCCGCTGGCATCAATGGCCCAACAGGGTTTAAAAGACGCTATTGGCAAGTACTGCCTCATTGGTGCTGCCATCAACCAGTGGCAGAGCGACGGACAGGTACCTGAAGCCGATGCTATCACCGACAAGCATTTCAACTGTGCCGTAGCCGAGAACTGCATGAAGCCTGAGACGCTGGCTCCTGCCGAAGGCATCTTCGACTTCCGCGTGGCAGATAAGTTCGTGAGCTATTGCGAACAGCATCAGCTGAAGGTCATCGGCCACTGCTTGGTATGGCATTCTCAGGCTCCCGACTGGTGGTTTACCAATGGCTACGCAGCCTCTCCCGTCTCGAAAGAAGTACTGAAAGCCCGTCTTATCAAGCACATCAAGACCGTAGTAGGCCACTATAAAGGACAGGTCTATGGCTGGGATGTCATCAACGAGGCTATCAATGATGACGGTACTTTCCGTAAGTCACATTATTATAATCTCTTAGGCGAAGAGTTCTTCGAGATTGCATTCCGTACGGCTCATGAAGCAGACCCCGATGCCGAACTCTACTACAACGACTATTCTATGGCAAAGCCGGCCAAGCGCGAAGCCGTATGCCGTTTGATTAAAAACCTGAAGGCAAAAGGTCTGCGTATTGACGGTGTGGGTATGCAGAGCCACAACGGACTGGACTATCCTGAGCTCGATGAATACGAGAAAAGTATCGATGCTTTTGCTGCCTGTGGCGTGAAGGTGATGATTACAGAGCTCGACATGAACGTACTGCCTAACCCTGAGGGCTTTGGCGGTGCCGACATCGCCCAGAACTTTGAGTTGCAAAAGAGATTCAATCCTTATACAGAGGGACTTCCCGCTGCCAAGCAGAAAGAAGTAGACCAGCGTTGGCTCGACCTCTTTAATATCTACTACAAGCATCGCAACCAGATTTCACGAATCAACTTGTGGGGTGTCAGCGATGCTGGCTCTTGGCTCAATGGCTGGCCTATCAAGGGACGTACCAACTATCCCCTACTCTTCGACCGCCAGTATAAAGAGAAGCCCATCATCAACGAAATCATCAAACTTTATAAATAAACACTACTATGGCTAAATTACCTCGTTACCTGTTTCCAAGCGATTATATGGCAGACCCCTCTGCCAACGTGTTCAACGGACGCCTGTACGTCTACCCCAGTCACGACTGGGATGCTGGCGAGTGCTTCGACGATGATGGTGGTCACTTCCAGATGAAGGACTATCACGTGCTCTCATGGGATGACGTAGAGAACGATGAAGCGACCGACCACGGGGTGATTCTCGACGTGAAGGACGTGAAATGGGCAGAGAAGCAGATGTGGGACAATGACGTCGTTGAGAAAGACGGCAAGTACTACCTCATCTTCTCGGCTAAGGGATATGACGGCGTGTTCCACCTCGGTGTGGCTGTAGCCGACAAGCCCGAAGGTCCGTTCATTCCTCAGGACCAGCCTATCCGTGGCTCATTCTCTATCGACCCTTGCGTGTTCAAAGATGACGACGGTCAGATATACTGCTACTTTGGTGGACTCTGGGGCGGACAGCTTCAGTGGTGGCGCCCCCTGCCCAACGGTCAGGCTCCTGTAATTGGAAAGTATGGCGACCAAAACGGACTCGTTGACCTGGGTGCAGCCCCTGATCACAAGGGCGAGCTCTTCACCAATGCTGACGCACCAGCTATCCCCAGTGGCGTAGTACGTATGAGCGACGATGTGCTTCAGTTTGCAGAGGCACCTCGTGCTGCCGTCATCGTCGACAAAGACGGACAGCCCCTGAAGGCAGGCGACCCACATCGTTTCTTCGAGGCCAGCTGGATGCATAAGTACAACGGCAAGTACTACCTCTCTTATTCTACTGGCGACAGTCACTTCCTGTGCTACGCCATCGCCGACAACCCCTACGGACCTTTCACCTATCAGGGTGTTATCCTGGAGCCCGTTGTGGGATGGACTACCCACCACTCTATCGTAGAATATAAGGGACAATGGTATCTGTTCTATCACGACTGCGTACCTTCAAACGACATCACGCACCTGCGTTCGCTGAAGGTTCAGCGCCTCTACTACAACGAAGACGGCACCATCAAGCCTGTTGTAAATGAATAATCTCCGGATTATAGAATACTATTATCAGAACCACCAGGCCGAGCTGCTTGCTTTCGTGAGCAGCAGGCTTGGTGGCAAAGATGAGGCAGAAGACATCGTGCAAGATGTCTTCCTACGTCTCTTGCAATATAGCAATCCCATCATGGAGACCACGCTTCAGGCACTGGCCTATACGATAGCTCGCAACCTGTTGAACGACCTCTATCGCAGGAAGCAGTGGGCCGTGAGACATGGTATGCAGCCTATCGACTGCAAGCAACAGCCTGTGACGTCGGATGACGAGACTGCCCGTCCGCTCTCCGTTCAAGAGGTGACGGAGTTTCTGGAACGCGGTCTTTTGCGTGTTCCAGAAAAGTGCCGTGAACTCTATCGTATGCATATCTACGACGGTATGCAGGTGAGCGACATCTCCCAACAGACAGGCGAGAACTACAAATCCGTGGAATACCGCTTGGGTATTGCCAGAAAAGAAATCAGAAAATATTTAAGACACATATCGTGAGACACTCTTTCACCCTATTGTTACTCCTTGCGCTGTCAGCAGTACTGACCTACGCCGAGGACGGTAGCCGCCTTTGGCTACGCAGCGAGATGCCTAAGGACATCACGCTGAAGATTGACCCTACCATGCCCGATGATGATGGTTATCGCATCAGCGGTCGTACCATCACAGCCCGTACCGAGATGGGCTTGCTCTACGGTCGCTACGCCTATTTACGTGGTGAGCAGGGCGAGTCGCACCCCTTCTACAAGCTCCGCATCCTGAACCATTGGGACAACCTTGATGGCAGCATCGAGCGTGGCTATGCTGGCAAGAGCATCTTTTGGAATAATTCTCAATTCTCAATTCTCAATTCTCAATTAATAAATGCCTATGCCGAGGCCAACGCCTCTATTGGCATCAACGGCACCGTGCTGAATAATGTGAATGCATCACCCAAGATGCTCACGCGCACGTATATTAATAAGGTAAAGGAAATAGCCGACATCCTGCGCCCTTGGGGCATCAAGGTTTATCTGTCAGTGAATTTCGGCACACCAAAGGCTTTGGGCGAGACGAAGACAGCCGACCCGCTTAACCCTCAGGTGAAGAAATGGTGGCAGAAGAAAGCCAAGGAGATCTATACAGCTATCCCCGACTTCGGTGGTTTCCTGGTGAAAGCCAACAGCGAGGGACAGCCAGGTCCGTTCGACTATGGACGTACCCATGCCGATGGTGCCAATATGCTGGCCGATGCGCTGAAACCCTTTGGAGGCATCGTTATCTGGCGCTCGTTCGTCTATGGTGCCAAGCATCAGGGTGAAGACCGTGTGAAGCAGGCCGTGTCTGAGTTTGCAGAGCTCGACGGACAGTTCCGCGAGAATGTTATCCTGCAATCCAAGAACGGTCCACTCGACTTCCAGCCACGCGAGCCCTATGCCCCTATCTTCGACCAGATGAAGAAGACCCCACAGATGGCAGAACTGCAAATCACACAGGAATACCTGGGACAGAGTTGGCACTTGGTGTATCTCGCCCCCATGTGGAAGGAGTTTTTCTCGTTTGTGAAGCCCAGCAAGCTCGTTGGCATCGCTGGTGTGGCCAACATCGGATTGGATAAGAACTGGTGCGGTCACCATTTCTCTCAGGCCAACTGGTACGCCTTCGGTCGCTTAGCTTGGAACCCCAACCTCACTTCAAGAGAGATAGCAGAGGAATGGTTGATGCAGACATTCGGACCCACTCCCAAACCCCTCCCTGTGATGGAGGGGAGTGGTCACATTCAAGGCTCTGAACTATCTACTCCCCTCTCTCACAGAGAGGGGTCGGGGGAGAGTCTCCTTCTCTGCATGATGTTGAGAAGCCGCGAGGCCTGCGTTGACTACATGATGCCACTTGGTTTGCATCATATCTTTAAGTTCGACCACCACATGGGTCCTCAGCCCGATGGCTATATCCGTAGCTATCCTATAGAGTGGTGTCCCGTATATTATCATCGTGCTAATGCCGACAGCATCGGCGTAGACCGTACCCATACTGGCACCAATGCCACAGGTCAGTATCCAGAGCCCTACTGCTCACTCTACGACGACATCAACACCTGTCCTGAGCGCTATCTGCTCTGGTTCCATCGCGTGCCTTGGACACGTCGTCTGAACAGCGGACGCACCCTTTGGGAAGAGATGCAGTGGCGCTATAATCAAGGCGTGAGGGAGGTAGAGGACTTTATCCGCATCTGGCAGGAAGTCCGCCCGCAGATTGACGACCAGCGCTGGCAGGAAGTCAATGATCGCCTACAGCGCCAACTCAAGGATGCCAAGGAATGGCGTGATGTCTGCCTTGGTTACTTCGGAGGATTACAGAATAGGGATTCTTAATAATTACTATTTCTATATCAAAGATTTGCAGAGATGTTGGAAAAATACCAAGATCTGTTCATCGATTTTGATGATACGCTCTATGATACTCATGGCAATGCCGAGATAGCCTTGCGAGAGACCTTCGAGGCATTCCATTTAGAGCGCTTTTTCCCTGACCCACAAATCTTCTACAATGTCTATTGGCTGGCTAATATTGACCTTTGGACTCGTTATTCAAAAGGCGAGATTACTCGTGATTTCCTCATCATAGAACGCTTTCGTCGTCCTTTGAGTAACGGTATCAACCTTAACGTCACGGAGCAGTTCTGCATAGAGATGAACGATCTGTTCCTCGACTGCTGCTCATCGAAGCCAGGTGTCATAGAGGGTGCCCACGAACTGATGGACTATCTCAAGAGGAAAGGCTACAAGATACACATGACGAGCAACGGTTTCCATGAGGTGCAATACAAGAAATTAGCGGCGTGTGGCCTACGCGACTATTTCGATACCATCATCCTCAGCGAGGACGCAGGAGCCAATAAGCCCTCACCGCTTTTCTTCGATTATGCTCTCCAACGAACTGGAGCCCAACGGGAAAGCACGCTCATGATTGGCGACAATCTGCAGACAGATATTCTGGGTGCTCTCTCATCAGGTATCGATGCGATGCTCTTCAATCGGTGGAATGTTGATATCAAGGATTGTCCACAGGCACCCTCCTTCGTTGTTAACAATCTCAAAGAGATTATGACAGTTTTGTGACCAGGGTTCCCGATTTGCGAGGACTCAAAAAGATTATTCTCTACTGATTGATTTGTTAATGCTGAATAAATTAAATGAAAAAGCAGATGAATGGCGATGACAAAGCATATTGCTGAAGGTGCAAAATAGTCTATATTGCCAGATGATATCGTCGATATTACTGAGTAATATGGTCTATTTTGCAGAGCAATATCGTCGGTTTTGCATTTCCCATGCCATGCTTTGACAATATCGCCGACCCGCAATGTCATACAATTGATACCCAAAAAGCCCCACCGCATCTTTGCAGTGGGGTCCAATTATTCATATTTAGGTTTTTGTTAATAACCGAAACTTGAATTAATAAACGTATTTGTTTTTCATTTTATATCAACAAATTACGTGTTAATCGGTAGAAAAGTGAAACCATAGAATCTATGAACAACAAAAAAGATGAAGATTTAACACTTTAAACTTTATGAAAGCACAAAATGGATGAGAAAGTGCAGATTTTGGGGGCGTTATTATTGCTTATGCGGATAGTTTTTAGATGACGAGCCATTAATGCAACGGACTGTCGAGGCTTTCTTTAGGGATATACTGGATTTGATGTAAAATTTCGGGGACGAAGCATACAAAAGTGCTCCGTCCCCGAATGATATTGGGTGCAGGAATGTTTATTACTCCAGGTCGTAGTAGTCGCTTTCCTCCGAGCCGTTGCCTGAGGTATTAGGGCCTTGCAGCGTCTGGATGCTGCCGGCGAGGATGTGTGTCTGGTGCTGAAGTTTCACCACGTTAATTGTAGGCTTCTGATATGCTTTCTTAATCATAATTGTTTCCTCCTTTTGTTTATTTGATTACTACTTTTTTACCGTTGTTCACATAGATGCCCTTTGTGTTGGGCTTGGCGTTGAGGCGCTTGCCGTCGAGGGTGTACCATGCCTCGCTGTCGAAGCTGACCTCGCCGGTGCGGGTGTGCAGGGTGCCGATGGCGGTGACTTCACCGTTGGCGCTGATGAGGCGCACGCCGATGGTCTCGGGCAGGGTGTCGTCACTGGTCGTGGCAGCGGCGCGGGTCAGGGAGCGGGCATTGGCAAACTGGCTGTCAGAGCCGTTGTACTCCAAGTAGGCGCGCATGGGCTTGATGCGGACGTAACTGCCCACCTTCACGAACTGTCCCTGCGTGATGCCGTCGTTGGCATCCTGTGCCGAGAAGCCGTAGGTGGGTTCTGCAGGGGCATCAGTCCACTCTTTGGTGCTGTATGTGCCTTTGAATGTCCAGTCGCCGCTGCCGCTGGTGGTCGTGCCTGCTGCGATAGTTGAAGGTATGGCGTATGTGCCGCTGAAGTCAGCGTCGCCCGTTGTCGCAGCCTTATACAGGTAGGGCGTGTTGGCGGTCAGGGTCGAGGTGCCGGGTTCGGTCATCGTGGCTATATACTCGCTGCCCACCTTCGCGATGCTGGTAAATTCGTAGAACGAGCCGTCGCCCGGCTTCTTCGTGTATGCGAAGGGCAGGCACACGGTCGAGGGCTTGTCGGCGGTGAACGAACGGGTGTAGTTCACCCAGATTTCCTGTCCTTTGTAAGTGTCCAAACCTGTGATGGCTTCGCCGT
>Ga0256405_10005196_pt1 | contig 23003 bp, 21 predicted proteins | sample RumenRJG_02DNA_FD_189096 | JGI IMG/M metagenome (GOLD analysis project Ga0256405, IMG submission 189096) | Bovine rumen microbial communities from Lethbridge, Alberta, Canada - RJG_02 | ecosystem: Host-associated > Mammals > Digestive system > Stomach > Rumen | place: Canada: Alberta... | reverse complement strand
ATTACTTTTAAACAGTCCATATATATGGAGGCATAAGGGAACTTTACATGGAATTGACATGGTAATGTCGATGTTCGGTATGAAAAGTAAAAAATGGGCCGAAAAAAAGGGCATATTAAACCAAAGTGAATCTGATGGGAGTAAATCATATGACTATGAAATAAAGGAATATACATCGTTTACGACAAGAATTAAGGATGAATGGTCTGATAGGCTTAATTCATTTAAATATGAATGGCTTAACAATACAAAGAACATAAATTATGATACTGAAGAATTTAGGAACGGAATAAATGTGCCTTATCAAGGGTTACCCGTTGCATATCGGGAATATGATAGTAACACAAGGTATTTATATCCGCTATTTGAAAAGAATGAAATTTATGACGGTAATCCATATTATCAGATGAACGGTGGATGGCTGTCTAAATACCCGTTTGATTTTGATAACGACAATAACCTAATAATCAATAAAGGTGATGAATACCCGATATTCACAGAAACCGTAAGGAATATAAAAAGTTGCAGCAATATTGATGAACTTCTTAACAATTCTTCATTAGCTGAAAAAGACGGCACAATTTGTCATGTGGATGATATTTCAGGTAAGTTTGCAATTGTAGACGGAAGTGTGTACAATATTTATGAGGAAATTGACGTAAACGACAAAGAGAAGGTACATTATTACTTTAAGGTTGTTCCAAATGACGGATATCTAAGCGTTGGCAACGCATATTTCAACGACTTTGTAGATATAAGTAATCCATATACTGAGGATGGTACTATAAGGTATTATTTAAGCAACGGTGAATATGACGAAAAAGAACTAAAAGTGTATTTAGTGCCCAAAGAAGACAATAATGATACATATGATTATACTGTAATCATAAGGTCAGACAACAATTCGGTCGGTACATTTAATGTGTTTATAAATGGTCAATCTGTAAAAGGGGGAAAATACACACATTATTTTAAACTAAACAATTCATATGCAAACAACCAAATAAATGATTTAGGGTGGGTACAATTAAAGGAGACCGATTATGATTATCTGTTAATAAATAACATCATAAATTATGGAAATGGCAACAACCCGCATGACGGGCATATGAATTATGATAATGGGCATGAATATTTTACATATTTAGATAAATTATTTAAATATCCGAGCGAAAATAACCTATTCAATTATCCGGCATTATCATATTACGACGAAGACGGCAGTGACTATAAAACAGATATTGAAAATTTTGGGTTTAAGGGACTTATTAATGACGATCATTGCCGATTATATTATGATGATAAAATTTACGAAGATAATAAAATACATTATTTTGGTGATTATTTTTCACAAGAAGATGGAAGAGACGTAAAATACACCATAAATGATGTATGTGGCGACAATGAGTATAACTTATCGTCTATAGAGAGGATAAACGGCGATAGCGGAAGTACATATGGAAATGATAGATATGATGAAACAGTTGATGGTGTCACTAACCAAATAGTAAACAATAAAAGAATTAGTATAATTTTTTATCTTAAATCAAATTGCTACTATAGCAAAGAAGCAATCGAAGAGATAAAATATATAGATTCTGTTATTTTACCATACCTAACGCAAGTTATACCATCCGGCGCGATAGTTGATATAAAGTACAAATACAACGGACAGAACACCAAATATTATACCATAATATCCGAAAACAGGGATATCGATGATAATTCACCGGTTGAATTCTATATTAATGGTGAATGGGTCGTTGTTGGGTATATAGAAGACGGGAAGTGCGTTATAGAATTAGATGAAAAAGATAGTATGTTATCCGAAAGTTTTAACTTTAGAATTAGGAATGATTATTCAGGTAGTAGTTTCGGAATTTCCGAACAATTCGGGTATTCTGATTATTTAGGTGTACAAAACAAAGAGGTTACTGCGACTTCAATAAGTTCTTCAACATCCCACATATACTCACTTGAGGGTGATAATGGGTATGGAAAAGTGGTTGTTTCTGATTCATATGGCGAGAACCCGACAATAGTAAGCGCGATAACGGAGACAAGTGAAAACGACGTTTCTGCACAAGTTATGGGCGAATACTCAGATTGGCTTTTCGTGTCAAGAAAAGAAGACGAGAACAATGTGTTCATAATAAAGGCGAGTGAAAACACAACAAATTCCACCAGAGTTGGCTATATAAAGTTCACGTCAAATGAAGAAACCAAAGTTTATAAATTTATAGAAGGCAGTGATAACAGAGTTGCAGTATACACAGTCTATACTGTTAATATTCCGGACGGGACGGAAGTATCTATATATTTTGACAGCGAAAAAACGGAAGGGGTAAACAGCATAGTTGAAAATGGTGTTATAAGTTATGTGACGAGGTATAACAGTGCTCCTGAAAACATATATGTGGAATTTCCTTATATAACGAATGAAGGTGATATGTTTGACATACTTTTACCGAATAGTTATTCAGAAGCGTATACATTACTTCCGTCTGAAGGTGGGAGCGGATTGTCCATAAGCGGTATAACAGGTGTAAAATATAGTGAAAACTACACTTACCATGAATTAGACGGCGATGAGGCTTTGATAGATAATACCATATCCGTTGGCATAGGAGAAACTAAATATGTTGAAATGATCCACAACGTTGTAGATGAATCTGTTGAGTTGTTCATAGACGAAGTGGGTGATGTTGATTGGCTCAGTGAGTTTAGCACTGAGGGTTCATCTGATTCTTCTAACTTGACATTCACAGCGTTGAGAAACGAGAATACTTACCAAAGAACACACGATATAAAATATTACATTAAAGATGGTAATGGTAATGAAGTAAAATCCATATTCTACACATTGGCCCAAATGCAGAACAATTATGCTTTCGAGTTTACTGATTTTAATGAATTGGATAATGTGGATAGTATATATGGGGATAATACCGTAAAATATTTCTCCGTTAAATCCGAAATCGGGGATGATGACCATTTCACAATAACCATACCTTCAGAAAATATTATAAGTCGTGATTCAGAAAACAATGAGGTTGATTATAGTGTTAGAGTTAACTCACAATGGCTATCTGCAAAGGTTGAAAATAATCAGATAAAAATCAATGTAAGCCGAAACGTTGTTATAGGCACGCGTAAAACCAATGTAGTATTAATACAAGATATCAGTGGCAAGCAATTAGTGATAGAGATTAAACAGGAAAAAGTCACGCCATCGATATCGAACATTTACGCAATAGGTGATAACGGTCAAAAATATTTCGGAAATAGTTTAGAAGAAATACTTGAGTATGACTCTTCAGCAACGGTTCAGGGTATATTGGTAATACCGATGAATGCCATAGAGGACGGTTCGATGGCACGTATTATGTCATTAGATGAAACCGACCCTAAAATTTTTGCTAACGTGGAAAATACATGGGGAGGTAACTACAGTTTAAAAGAATGCGGTATTGAAGATATGCGAAGGTTTGTACGCTATACATCAGAATCTGATAACCTAATATATAACGGGTATAATACTTCAGAAGAAGGTTCATGGCTAACATCTGATAGTGGGTATACAAATTTTATCCCATACACACTATCTGATAGTGGTATTTCCGAAAATCCATTAAACGTATATAGCCGTTCAGTTGGTGATAAGTCGGTTCTTCCAATGAATATAGAAGGCACAAAAATAAATCCGCATTTTATTGAAACAAGGGAAGAAACCGAAGGAAAAATACATAACGTCTTTACGGATATGAACGGCATGTCGCAGACACTTAATTTATATGCTTATGATAAGGATTTATACAAGAAGTTCTATGCGATAAGCGATGTTTATGATAATTATAAAACTGACAAAATCTCAGAAAACAATTGGTATCTGCCGGCCATGGGAGAATGGATGTGCGTTTTGCAGAACATTGTTAAAATAAACAATGCATTAGGAAAACTTTATGGTAGCGTTCAAAATGTTAAGAAATTATACGGGACAGGTAGAAACGAATCTGATAAGATATATTGGGTTTCAAGTATAAAATCATCTAACAGCGGCGGAAGAATAGGAGAACACCCGTGGGCAACAACTTTAGGTGGCCGTATATATGGCGCAAATGATATACGCAAAATGGGTGTATGCAGAAGATTCACACAAATAATTTATTAATTTTTAAGGTATAATGGTTGTAAAAACGGCATTACAGTGGACAGGTAGAATTGTTTCATATTCCCCATCGATAGAGGAAGGTGGTGAATGGTGTCATTTTGTTTATAATAATCTAACGTCGCAAACCATAACAATAGATAATATAATCGAATTCTCTGAAGATATTGTAAAGGTAGATGAGAACAGGACTACTGACAGGAGAAGCGTTAATATTTTGTTTACGCAGGTATTAACAGGAAAAAAACGAGAGTTTGTGCTTTATCAGGAGCCTTATTCGAAAGAGACAAAAGTTATCGGAATAACCGATATAGATGAAAACGGAAATTTATTCAGTGGGTGTAGTTTGAGTGCATATACAGATAGTTCTTATACCGAAACAGAGATTACTATACCATATAGCGGGTGCTCACATAAGTTTTATTCAGTTTACTACCCTGTATATAAAGACATAATAGAAGTTTCTGATAATTTAGGTAATATAACAACTTCTATTTCTGAAACGTATTCGGATGAAGAAACTATTGAAGAGTATTCATCGGAAATGGGTATAGCAAAATTGGATGGAAGGTGGTATAAAGATGTTTCTGAGGTTGACGACAATGCTTTTAACATTGATTCTGAAATGGAAGCGCAATATGAACCTTATGGTATATTTAATTTTGGTGAAAACAATCGAGAAACCGATGTACTGTATTATATATCCTCAACATACAAGGGTTTGCTTGATTCAAACGACTGCATTGTTACTCAAGAAAATTCAGGATTAACAGAAGTTTATACCATCATTACAAATTTATCCGGTATGTCATATCAATTCATAGATGATAACGGAAACACTCTTTCATCCGGTACGAATATGTCAGAGACAAGCGGTGTTTCATATAATGAATATAAATTCGATGTGACCCCCGTATATATCGTCTATGATTACTCAGGAGGCACAAAAAGCGTAGGTGTCGAATCTGTTAAAAATAATAAGACCGGCAATCTATATGTTGCGAAATATTATAGGAGAGTTAAATTTGGCGATAAACCGCCTGTAAAGGGTAAAATAATTCCGGTACAAAGTAGATATCCCGTAACAGAAGAGTCGTATTTTTTTGACGTTTCACCTGAATCATTCAATTGTGATGTACAAAAAATAGAGTCCGGACAAACGGTGTCCACAAGTGTTGTGTCATTAAAAAATAAGCCGTATTGGGACTATACGACGATTGAAAAAGAATTTAGCGGGGCAAAAGAAATTACGCTATTCGCTGATTTACATGATAACATAAGTGAGGTTGGATTTTCTGTTTCGTTAAGCGGAGAAAACAGTGTGAATTGGGAAACAAGAAAAACCGATGTTTCGGTCATTAATAAATTTACCCATTATTACACGGATGCCGCGGATAAAATACCCGGAACACAAGATTACTATGATAGGATAAGTGTTAATGTTGTTGTCACACAGGATGAAACAAATGAAAATAAAGTATTTAAAGTAACAAGAAATATACAATGATACCGTATTTTAAAGCCACATATGAAAATGGGAGGGTAATAGTAACATCGAACACACGGTGGACACTCGTAACAACGCCCGGAACAAATTTTATGTGCCCTGTTTCGAGCGGCGACGGTGATTGTGAGTTCGAGATAGTTTATGGCGATAACGTATCATATCCGCAAGGAACTATAAAATTTCAATACGGTGAAAAATATTGTAAGGATGCACCCGAATTGTTTATTTCTACAACGAATGCAGATTATTTTCATGTTAGCCACGACGAAATTGAACTAAAAGGTGAGAATACAACTGAAATAATAACAGTTAACTCAACTTCAAATTGGGGCTATAGTTATGAAGGCGATAACATCAAATGTTTTCAATACTCGCCAAATCAACTTATGATTGTTTCTAAAAATGGTGAATCTTTTGAAGAAACCATAGACGTATTTCCTCTAGGGGGTATTTATCAACATAAATCTATTGTTGTGAAACAGTCCGTTGATGCAATTGAAGGAAATGTCTTGTCAGGGTATTCAGCCCAAATAAAGGACAACACATATATGATATCTGTTAATTCTACTAAAAACGGTGAATATTGTCCGTTCGAATATAAAGTTATCACCCAACCATATGAATTGGATAATTCGTCTACATATGTTTCTAAGAAGATAGATAATAACACTATATATTTAGAAACGGCAAAACCTTCATGGGAAATAACAGTAAGAAACAAAGAGAATAAATCAATAAAAATTAAAAAACCTTGATTAATAATTAATCAAGGTTTCTTCATCAGAATCTAAATCTTCGACATTTTTTATTGAGAAATCATACAAACTATATTCAGAAGGTATATCAAAGAATTCATGTTTTTTGTTTTCGATATCCCACACAACAAATCCGTGCTGTGTTACTGTTTCCCCAAAAGTTTGCTGGATAAGTGAACCTGGGTATACTATTTTCACATTTCCGCGTTTAAGAACTTGTCTTTTGTGTATATCACCGGCCATTACGATGTCACACCCTTTAAAAATATCACCGTCTACACCACTGTCTAATACCATACCGTTATTAAGACTTGCACCGACGATTGTACCGTGATACAACCCAATAACAGTATTGTCAGGATTGTTTATTCTTGCAGATTCTATGTCCGGTTTTCTGAAATCGTCAAAAATAGAATACAACGCCCATGTTATATTGTTATCCACTATTATTCCACTCTCATAATCCAAATATCCGTCCAAGAAAGTTGAGTTTTGAAAATTTGCGGTATCAAAAAGAGCCGAAATGGTATCCTTTCTTTGTGTATTTCCGATTAAAAGGTCATGATTACCGCTAAATATGATAACCGGTGCGATTTCCTCAAGACGACGTATAAATGCCGACATAAAAGAAAAAAGTTCATTAGAAACCGAATTTTTATTATGCGCTATATCTCCACAGATAACGATTCTTACTTCGCCTTCATCGTATTTTGACGCTATTTTACTAACTTCATTGATAAATGCCTCTAATTGGTCGGAATATTCTTCTAACCTCATAAAATTACGAATATGTATATCCGCAACTTGAAAAACACACTTTATTTTTGCCATTATAACCTATTTTTTGCAAAAATACAAAAAAATAATTGCATTTCCGTGTAAAATTATAATTATCGTGATAGTATTGCCAAAATTTATTTTGCTTTGTATTTATAATAAACGTTTTTTATGTCTAACAATGTAATATATAGTGCAAATACAGACAATGGAGACTTATTAGCCAAATTTTCAAATAACCTGCAACATATTGAGGGTATCGAAGGGTTACAAGAAATAACAGTCGGTTACAATGCAAATAATCGAGCAAAAAGGTGCGTTGCTAATTTTAGGCAATATGAATCTGATAATGCAAAACAGGTGTATATATTGCAGACAATACAAAACAAACTGACTATAGACAACCTTAGGATAGTTTCTGTCGGGGCGCATGAATGGACGACTTTAAATGAGTATGAAATTGGCCCTAAAAACCTTATAGACGAAACAAAAATATATATCGATGAAACTTATGGCTTGTCAGGAGAATCGACTACATACGGATTATTTTCGGAAGGAAACAATAGTTTATCTTGTTTTTATGACAATATAAGCAATTTCAGTCTATCGCACTATGGATATAGTGGGGATGTTACATTTTATATCGAACGCCTAAACCCTAACATAGACTTTAATATAAGTACGACATATATTAATGATTATACCATATCTGAAGTTGACGGGACAAATATAAGCGCACTTACCGTCAATTATTCGGATATCGTAGACAACCAAAACGGATCGTTTACTATTTCTGATAATATTGATAGCAAAGAACTTGTAATATATATTAATAGGGAAGTACCGACATATACGTCATTATTATTTCTTCAGCCAAAAAACAAGTATAGAGGTTTTACCGAGATAGAATTTGATGCGGCGCCAACTTTGGTAGAAGACACCGATGATGTATATGATTTAACCTGTGAATTGTTTTCAAGCCACTATTCTGATGAAATATCGTATAAACTTGAAAATAATAAATGCTCTAAGTTATACATGGAGTTAAAGAACAGATATCATACCCCTCCATCTGATGATGTGTATTATAGGTTAGAGATTTTATCGAGCGATACCGTTATTTCGGGGCAGAAATATAATTTAAAAGTAAAGAAAAATTCATCGGTTAACGTTTCTGAATTCACAAGTGCCGTAATTCTATCAGAAGACGTTGACTTAGAACAAATGCAGAGTGATGTTAAGTCAGTACTCCGTGGTATAAACAATTTGACAGAAGCGGATCAAAGTGATTATGCTAACTATACTGATGTTAATTTTCCGAAATATAATGCCATCTTGAAAATCATAAAAAATGTGGCAAAACCATATGATTTCAGAGGATATGACACAAAGACTTACCTAACAATAAAAGATGGTGATGTACCGTTTTTAAATCAGAAATATCATAGTTACGGGGAGTTAAACGGACAAAATTTAGAAAGTATCGATTCCGTGTTTTACAAGAACGTTTACAAGCATGAAGGCGTTTCATTAGTTTCCGAAGAGATTCCGATAGATAAAATAAGCGGGTATTGCGAAAGCAACAAGTTCTTAACGAACACATGGGTGGCAATGAATAATGCGAAGTTATCTTCCAATCTTGAAGACTATGTATCTACAAATAATTTCAATCTGGAATTAAAAGACAACGGGTACGGTGAAATAACAGAGAGGTTAACACTGTCAGAAGAAGACGAGACTGCTGTGTTTGCTGTAAAACCGCGTGAAATAGACGGAAAATTCAAACTTGACATAAATGATGTAGAAGATTATTATATTAGGGAAAAGAACACGTTATCCGATACGGATTTATTATTGATTTTATTTAACCCTTATAAGAAATTTGTAAATAACATAGACGAAATAACTGAAGATATATTTGATCAGAATTTTAGAACAATATTATTGTCACCTTATAGGCACGCTTCTAATGGTGGTATATTATATTTTGGTATAAAACCTTTCGGCGAATGGTTCTTTAAGGACGGATATCTATACATTTCTAACAGTAGAGAATATTTCGTAATAGACATAAGAAAAGCGTTTGATATTATAGGGACATTCGACGTGGACGATTTGGAGATAGGAGAGTTAAATATAACAATATGGTGGCACAGAACGTCCGGAGAAGACAGAAAAACACACAAAGAAACGATAGATAAAGGGCAGATATATACCTTTTACGAAACAGTTGACTCTTCTTTTGTTAAACATACTGTATATCCTTGTATAGAATACTCTTACCCTGATAGCGAGACGGTTATAAAAACAATGGTTACTGGTGAAACCATCTCATCAGGAAACACGCTGTTCACGAATGAGGAAGACGTACAAAAAGGTGTGGATTACTATTATTCAGCCGATAATCTTATAGACGCAGATAAAGACGGGCAGATATCAATACCGGAATTATCAAATGTTAAATACTTGGCGAGGTTTAGGAGCGGTGATACATACTACCCTAACGGAAGAGAAAATCAGAAGTATATAACAGGTTTGCTGTCCGGCATGACAAGTTTGTCCGATTTGCAATATTTCACAGGACTTGAAGAAATATGGGACAATACATTTTGCGGGCTATGTCCAAGTTTGGAAACGATATATTTGCCTAAAAGCCTTAAAACAATTGGTGAAAATGCGTTCAGCGGGTGTACAAGCCTGAACAATATAATCATTCCTTCCGACAATAAATTATCATATATAGATGATACGGCGTTTAGTGGATGCCCAGACCTTTACGGACTCAAATATACTTCAGATGGCGATGAAGTGTTTCATTATTTTAAAGACGACTCAACAACCATAGAAATAAATGAAGGGGTTTCTAAAATATGTGGTTCAGCGTTTAACAACAACGACACCGATAACAGGGTAGTAATCATTCCTGAAAGCGTAAAAGAAATAGGTGATTATGCTTTTTACGGGTGTATGAATTATAACCTTGGGACCAATTGGCGGAATAAAGTTGAAAAAATAGGACAGAAAAGTTTTACCGGTCTTTATAGTATGACCGGAAATGTCACATTCGAATCAATAATAGAAACCGGTAGAGAAGCGTTTTCAGAATGCACAGGATTGACATCCGTTGTGTTTGGTGAAAATTTAGAGAAAATAGGTGTTATGATGTTCGATAAGACGAACGGAATGGTACAAAGCGTTGAATTTAAAGGCCAAGAAGTACCCGATGTATATGACTCTGAAGACAAATACAAGGAAACGTTCACATTGTCTGAAATATTCGGTGATGATGTGGTAACTGAAAACTTCAGGGTATATGTGAAAAATAAAGCAAATTGTGTTGAAAAGTGGGGGTTAGACACCGCGGACGCTTCCCACATTGAGCAAATTTAGGGAACTATATACCTATTGACACTAAATAATAAAAAAAACCGAAATCTTTGGATTGCTTTTACTTAAAGCAATCTCCAATACGATAAGATGCTAAATAACGCATACGTTTATATCTGTATAAATACGTACCTTTGCATTACAATTATAACAAAGGAATAACAAGCAGCGTTAGACGCAAGACAATATTAAAGCAAAATGCAGCCATTTCTGACTGCATTAATCATTTATTGGGGTCAAACCCTATATAGTTGCCTATTTTTTTAATAAAAACACCAAGAAATCCCATTAATCTTTAGTTGATGGGATGAATTGGTGAAAAATTATTTTAGAAAATACTGATATTTTTTCTAAATATATACTATTTATATATAGTATGAGGTACAAAGCATATAGATATAGACTATATCCTAATAAGGAACAGCAAGAACTGATAAACAAACATATTGGTTGCTGTCGTTATGTCTATAACTATGGTCTTGAAAAAAAGGTAAAAGCATACCAAATTAGTAAAAAATCTATTAGCCGTTTTGATATTCAAAGAGAATTACCGATGTTAAAGAAAAATGAAGAAACTTCATTCTTAAAAGAAGTTAATTCTCTTTCATTACAAGCAGCACTTGCTTGTCTTGACAATGCTTTCACTCGCTTTTTCAAGGAAAAGAAAGGTTTCCCCAAATTCAAAACAAAACGAGATTCAAGACAGACATTTCAAATTGTGCAAAACACAAAAGTTGATTTTACTAATGATAGAATCTACATACCAAAGTTCAAAGAAGGTATTAAGTGTAAACTACATAGAACATTCGATGGGGAAATAAAAACCTCTACCATATCAAGAACACCAATAGGAAAATATTTCATATCCATACTTGTTAAGTTGCAAGATGATATGCCAACAAAGAGACCTATTGACGAGAACAAAGCAGTAGGTATAGACTTAGGCATTAAGACTTTTGCAACATTGTCGGATGGGCAAGAAATACAAAATCCAAGAAACCTAAAGAATGCAATGAAGAAACTGAAAAGGCTTCAAAGGAAACTATCCAAAAAGAAAAAAGGTTCTAACAATAGGGAAAAAGCAAGAAAAAAACTTGCCATTCAGCATGAGAAAGTGACGAATAGAAGGAATGATTTTCTTGAAAAGGTTACTTGCTATCTTGTCAGTACCTATGATACTATTTGTCTTGAAACACTATCTGCAAAGAATATGATGAAGAACCATCATCTTGCTCAAGCATTATCTGATATTTCAATAGGGAGATTCAATCAGTTAATAGAACAAAAAGCAGAATGGTACGGAAAGAATATATTAAAGATAGGTATGTTTGAGCCAAGCAGTAAGGCTTGTATTTGTGGTTATATTAATAAGGAATTAAAATTATCACAAAGAGAATGGACTTGCCCTAAGTGTGGTAGGGTACATCAAAGAGACTTACTTGCTGCAAATAACATTAAACGATTTGCATTCTGTAAGAATAATACCGCAGGAACTGCGGAAATTAACGCTTGTGGAGATATGACTCTCAATAGAGAGTCAGCCCAAGAAGCCCACAAATCTTTAGTTTGTGGGTAGTTCACTTAAAACCATATTCACCGTTCTTGACTTTTTCTATAAGTCTTTCTGCAACATATGCACGGAAATTATAAGGGGTCTGACGTGTCATATTATCTTGCCACTGTTTGAAATTCCTAAATACAAACTGTTGAAATTTCTTCAATATTGAACTGTTGACAAGTGTGTTAAAGTCTAATTCCACACCACGTTTGAGTTTCTTGTCAAGCATACGGGCAATATCCTCAAAGTATTTCATACTTTCACGGTCACTTTCGTAACACAAAATCATTTGGTCACAATCATCGGGATAACCATACATGCCCTCGTTTAATACTTTTTTAACGCTCTCTGTGATATAATTTCTTAACTCACTTTCTGTAAGTCTGATTATTTTCTTTGCCATATTGTTATTATTTATTTTATTTCTTATTATGAATTTTATTCAAGTTATTTATAATAAATATAGTGTTTGAAGAAAAATGCTGAATTCAACAGGCATATAGTTCCCCAAAATTCTTAGTACAAATATACTTCATCAATTTTTTTAGTATGCTTCAAGCAATTTAGTATGGCCCGTCTTCCGCCCATTTCGAATACGAGAGAAGGGTCATACTCTGCTTTAATAGGCACATATCTTATTTTACCATATAACCGCCCGTGATTTAAATTTCTGTAAATTGTTTTAACGCTTTCAAACGCGTCACCGTCTAGCCATATATTGACATTTGCGTTGGCCGAGTTTATTATTTTCCAATATAAATCAAAATCTTGATTTAAAACTTTACCCAACAATGGAACGGAGTTTGGGACGACTATATGGTCAAACGGTCCTTCAACCAAGGTTATATCTGCATTATATTCAAGCGTCTCTTCATTGAATATAATTTTTTTTCGTTCAATTTTAGGGTTTGCGTATTTCTGTTTGCTTTTTCCTGTAAAATCACGTCCGGTCCAATAATTTAATTCGCCGAATTTGTTATAAGACGGTATGATAACCCTGTTGCTCAACATATGGTTTTCATTTTCATAAGTTGTAAAACCCATGTTGTATTTCTCTATAATATCCCAATCGATACCCCTTTTATTCAGATACTCCATGGCTTTTAATGGGTAATACCTATCTTTTTTAAACGGCCTGAATGTTTTCGGTAAAGAAATTTCCGATATTTTTTCTATATCAATCTCTAAATCATTTGAAGCGAAATTATATAATTTACTTTCTCGAAGTGATTTTATATTTTGTTTGTACTCTTCGTACAACCTGTTTCCGCCATACATTTTTATCAGTTTAGAAACCGATCCATGCATATCATCGTCCATTTCAGAAGAACACTTCCAGCAATTAAACTTCATCAGTTTAAGCGATATGCTTAGGTTATGCTTGTCGTGTTCTCTTGACCCGTATTTCTCTTCGCATCTTGGACACCCATATTCTAATTGTAGACTGCTGTCCATTTCTGATTTTGGCTCACCGAGAAAACTGTCCAAAATAGATTTAATTCTCTTTATTTCTTCCGGTATAACTAAAAATGCCATGTGAACTATATGTTTATAAAATCCGGCGCAAATATACAAAAAATATTTAGACAAATGTCGTTACAAATGATGTCATTTTGCTTGTAATATACTATTTATAAAGAAAAATCGATAGAAACAATGGGTAAAAAACAAATTATAAGGCTAACAGAAAGTGACGTTCGTAACATTGTTAAAGAGTCTGTGAACAAATTACTGTCAGAAGGCTCTACGAGTCAGGAAGACTATAATAAGTGGCTAGATGCCGAAGAAAAGTTAGGTGCATCAAACGTTTTAAATGCAATATGGAATTATTTGGATGCGAATAAATTGCATGAGATTGTGGAATGGCTAAATGATGACTATGATCTTTGGCCCGATGAAGAGGAAGAAGAAGATATTGATTTTGAAGAAGAAGGCTATTAAATAATATTATAAAACCGCAAAAAGATATGAAAAAGATAATGGACAGCGATTTATTATATGAAATGATAAAGTGCCTTGATTATGATACGTTTACGTATGGTAATATGGTTGAATATACAATAGGCCTTCCGTTTGACATAAATCCTCATGACAAATCATATGAGACATATGGAGTAAAGAACAAGGAAGATTATGAAAACAATAAGCCGAAAGGTTTTTGGTTTATGTATTTTTGAAAAAAAAATAAAGGGGCCTGAAAAAATCAGGCCTCTTCTTTTTGGATGTATGTTTTACGATGTGAGATTTTATCCCAGTAAGAAACGTCATATTCAAAAACAATCGAATCATCGGTTTCTTTCTCCACAAAGTTTTCTGTTTTCATGTCAAGTTTCCCATATTTTTCCTTGTTTAAATATCCAATGGCTGCAACATAAGAGTCGACCGCGTAAAAATTTTCGTTTTTTAACTCTCCGTCTTTTTTGCAAACCCACTTCATATCGGGAAATATATCGAGTACTTTTTGTTGTATAATGTGTTTCTTCTCCACTTCCCAATCGTATGAACCGAAAAGTACAAACTTGTTGTTTTCTATATCGTGCTTTATTTTTTCATAACCGAATGGTTTTCCGTCTCTATCATATTTTCTTACTCCCATAAGTTCAGGGAACGCATATTTTCTTGCATCATATGACGTTATTGTCTCAACCGGTACTTTAAATATTTCATATATTGAAGAAGATAGCATCCCATTAAACTTTAGCAGCATTGAAATTTTTTCGTCGTTTACAGAAGAAATCCTTGGTTCTTCAAATATAACACGGTCAATCTTAAGTCCGCTAAATTCTTGTTTTATGTAATTTTCAAATGCGGCTTTTTTAAAGCACAATGCTTCTATTTGGTTTTTAAAATGGTGCGACTTAGGTGAAATGTGTGTCATTTCTAATATATCCCCAAAACCGTTTCCATCATATTTAAGGATTGTTATTCCAATACTTTTTACGTTTATGTCGCAAGACATGATCAACTTCTCTTCCATCGTAAAATCTTTTTTAAAAAAGTACATTAAAAAACGAAAAAGTCAAGGTTTTTTTTGTATTTTTGCAAAAACGAAATGCAAATGGTTGAAATTACCGATAAAATAAAGGACTATTGTGAATACAATGGCATAGATTACGACGAATACATAAAAAAATGTCTTACCGTCGGATTTAATGTCATTAGATTTGGGACTTCTCCGGTTGAAAGGATTAAAATGGAGAACGGAGAAGATGTTATTAATAAATATGAAACAGTTAAAGCGAATGAAATCGAGCAAATTAACACTGAAGGAAGTGTTGAAACTGAACCAACAAAAAAGCCAAGAAAGAAAAGAACAACAACCAAAAAAGAAGAAAAAGTTGTCGAATCAGCTAAAGAAGTTGAGAAAGTTGTAGAAGAAAACGCTAAATTACCCGTTAAAAAAACAAGAAAATTAAAAATTATTGATAATGATTGAGGTAGGTAAAAAATCAAAGTTAAATTTTCATTGGCAGGTATCCCCTTATGACTATTCAAAAGAAAGGGTAAACGAAATAAAGGCTAAGGCCAGTAAAAAATACGGAATACCCAAGGAGCAGATAAAGGTCACGCCTGAATTTATAACAATAGATGAAAATGGTAATAACGTTTCATCTACCAACGATATTATCCAAAATATTCAAGATCCCGAATTCCAAATAAAATTGTTTTCTGACTATTTATCATTAAACGGGATTAACGATTATAATTTTGATTTAATTAAAAAGATAGACAGTGAAATAAATGGAAAGATTGATTACCAAATTTTCGATAAATACCGCAAATATTCTATCAAATGGATCAAGTGGGATAATTTTCTCTCTTACGGAAGCGGGAACGTATTTGATTTCACACGTCTTAACGGTCTTGTTCTTTTGAACGGGGATAACCAAAGTGGAAAGACTACGTTTGCGATTGATTTAATACACTTTTTGCTGTTTGGTAAGACTGAGAAGGTTAATGTACAAGATAAGGTATTTAACAAACACTTACCCGAAGCAACTAAAGTTGTCGTTGAAGGGTGCCTTATTATTGAAGGAGAAGAATTTGTAATTAAAAGGACCTTGACGCGACCCGCCCTTAACAGGCGATCTGATAAAAGTAAAGCCACACAAAAAGTCGAGTATTATAAGATTGTGGGCGATTCGATGGAAGAACTTGTTGAATATGTCGATAACCAGCAGGAAGAAAATAGTGTTCAAACAAACAAAAAAATCAAAGAGGCTATTGGAAGGGAGGATGATTTTGAATTAGTCATGTCAATAACGGAATCAAACCTTGATTCGTTGATAGATAAAAAAGAAACTGAAAGGGGTAGATTACTATCAAGGTGGATAGGTCTACTGCCTCTGGAACAAAAAGACATAATTGCCAGGGAGAAGTTCAATCAGGAAGTTAAACCTTATTTGTTATCTAACAGATATGATATTGAAACATTATCCCAAGAAATAAAGGCTTATGAAATAGCAATAGAAGAAAACGAAAAGAGAAATAAGGAATATAAAAGAAACATAAAGCGGATAGACAAAGAGATATCTGAAGCAGAAAAAATTAAATCGGTTTTATTATCATCAAAGCAGTCGGTGGACGAAAACTTACTCAAAGTTGACATATCTACCGTTGAAAAAAATATTAATGATATTAAAAACGATGGGATAGACAAAAAAGAACGCCTGAGCATGGTGTTGGATGAAATAAAAAATATCGGTGAAATTGACTTTTCAGTTAATGAGTATGATAGTATTGTCGAAAAAAAGGGGAAATATGATGTCGAAAAAAGCGTGCTTAAAGAAAGATATAAAACCATAAAGCACAATATAGACCACCTTAAAAGCAGTGAATTTTGTCCGACATGCGGAAAGAAACTTGATAATGTTGATAATTCGGCTAAAATAGATGAATTAACTAAAGAAATGGATAGTATTGTCGAAAGAGCCGGTGTAGTGGCAAAAGAAAGTGTCGAAATAGAAGAAAAATTAGGTAAACTTAAATCCGACAGGGATAAATTTGACAGGCTAAACAAATTGTCAGTACAAAAATCTGCGTTTGAAGTTAATATTGCCGAATTAAGGAATAAGTTCGTTGAAATGCAAAACTTAAAAAAGGAGTATCTGAAAAATAGTGATGCTATCAATAAAAACAATGAAATCGAGATAGAAATTCGTAACAATGACGCTGTACTAACCGAAAAAAGAAAAGAAAGGGAAATGAATTCGTCTTACATTGTTTATAATGACGGTGAAATAAAACAGCACACTAAAGAGATTTCTGACAGAAAAGAGATGATAACAAAACTCAATGAAGAATCAATACTGATTAAAAATTGGAAAATTTACCTTGATATGGTCGGTAAAAATGGCGTATCTAAAATGGTTTTAAGAAAGACGCTTCCGATAATCAACGCAAGGCTTGGGCAAGTGTTGTCAGATGTATGTGATTTCGACGTTGAGGTATATATAAACAAAAAGAATGAAGTGTCTTTTAACTTGGTTAAAGACGGAGTAACGTCTGATTTGTCAAGCGGGAGTGGATTTGAAAAAACCGCTGCATCTTTAGCTTTAAGATTTGTTCTATCGGATATATCAACAATACCAAGAGGTAATGGCGTTATGATAGATGAGGTGTGGGGAAGAACGACAAAAGAAAACCTCGAAAATTTGTCAAAGTTAATAAATAAAGCGCTTAAATCTTATGATTATATGTTTATTGTGGCGCATGTGGATGAAGTGAAATCGCTATGTGACACGATAGTTAATGTTAAAAAAGTAAATAACGTCTCGAAAATAGAGATGTCAAAAAACGTGAATAAATAATTTTTTGTTTAATTTTTTAAAATTGTGGGATTAAATGTTGAGAGTAATGATTGGACCGAAAGCCTAAGGATATATAGCGAAGAACTTAAACGTTGCAGCCCTTTAACCAAAGAACAAGAAAGGGAATTACTGATAAAGGCAAAAAACGGAAGCCTTAGCGCCCAAAACAAAATTTTAAAGGCGAACCTAAGATTTGTATTTAATATAGCCAAGAAATACAAAGGACAGGGAGCGTGTTTAGATGACCTTATTGCAGAAGGGAATATGGGCATGGTGAAGGCTATCGAAAAATTCGATTTAGACTATGACAACAAGTTTTTTTCGTATGCTGTGTGGTGGATAAAACAAGGCATCCAAAATTTCATAAAAAACGAACAGACAATATCCGAAAAAGAACAAAGCGACGAGGAGATAAATAAAGAGTTTGTTGATAATGGGGTTATTGAGGACGAAGAAGACGAAAAAATAAAAATAAAGGAGATAATACTTCCTGATTCCGACGAAGTAGAAACCGCATCCCAAATAAAGAAAAAAGAAGTTATTGTCCAAAATCTACTGTGTGTACTCGAACCTAAAAACAGAAAAATGATAGAAATGAGATTTGGTCTAAACGGAAACAAAGAAATGAACCTTGAAGATATAGGCCAATATTTTAACCTATCTAAAGAGAGGGTTAGACAGATATGCGAAAAGCAGTTGATGAAATTGAGACGAGAAGCGTTAATATCTAATGTTAAAAATGCGTTAATCAGTGAATAAATTGAAAAATAACTATATTTATATAAAAAAGTGTTTATGGCAAAAATTAAAATTAAGGAAGAAGAAATTGTTAGTACCACACCTCAGCCTGAGGTTACGGAAGAACCAAAACCAACAACGGGACCTGAATATATAGTCGAAGAAACACAACCGACGACACCTGAGCCTGAGCCAAGCGTCGAGCCAAGCGTTGAACCAAGTGTTGAACCAACCACTACAACGCCTCAACCTGAGACTACGGAAGAGCCTAAGCCCACGGATCAGCCTACACAGGCCCCTGTTACAACAACGCCTCAGCCGTCCACTACCACACCTCAGCCTGAGACTACGGAAGAACCTAAGCCAACGAATCAGCCTAAAGTAGCAAACAAAAAGACGGTGAGTAAAGTAAATAAAATAATCAGCCATTTCTCCAATTTGTGGAATGGTATGGCTATGGATTAAATAATAAAATGTAGATTATGGATGACATAAGAAATTCGCTGAAAATTATACGCGATAAGAAATCAGAATATGAACGTAAAATCTTATCCGAAAAATTAGAGGGGCTTCAGCCTGTTAAAATTGTTGAAAAAGACAACTTCCTTACAATTGGGAGAGTGTTGATGGAAGAAGCAGGTCAGGAATACGCTGATAAAAAAAGCGAATCACCTGAAATGGACCATTATGTTATCCGTAAGAATGACCCGATGTTCGGACAACTTAGGCAAGGACAGGAAGACACCTTAAGAAAAATGGTTGGCGACATTACATTGCAGGAAGACGCCCTTGTTTATTATCCTAAAATGGATGATATCACTCTTAGTGGCTATGTTAAGGGTATCAACGGGAAATTTCAATTTAGGTTAAACGACCCGTCTTCAGAAGGTGTTTATTTATCATGTGGAGACTTACAACTAACCGATGTTAATGTTCGGACAATAGAAAAATTGAGGGCCGCTTTTCAAAATTGGAAGGAAAGCCTGGACCAAGACGGGACAATACTTTCAGATTTGGAGAAAAGAGTTAAAAAAGAAAAATAATTAAAAATAAAGCCTCTAACTTTTAGAGGCTTTTTATATTTATTGTAAATAGTGTTTGTAATGGAAGATAACAATAAATTAAAATCGATGATTTTTGAAGAGTTAACCAAAAATGAAATCAAGTCTATGATTTCAGATAAAATAGACTCATCATATAGTTCAAGGGATTTTAAGAAAGCAGTAAAAGATATTGCAGGTGACGTTATACGTGAGCTATTTAGGATACTGTGGCAGCAGTCAAATATATATTCAAGCCAAATAAAAAGGGTATGAAAAAAATTATTTTTTCTGAAAGTGCGTTGAAGGTTATCAAGGAAAGTGAGGAAGAAGTCACTTTCTACAGATTTTTTGTCGAAATTAAAAAAGTTCTTAAAAACCTGCTGTCAGACCCGTTCAATGTAGAAATGCCCGATTTTTTTAAAAAACACGGTATTAGCAAGACAACACTCATGAACAAAATGTTAAACAAAGGGTTGATAACTAAAACCGAAAAGATTAACGAGCCTGCTGACGCAGAGGGTAATAAGCATTCGATGCATTATCTTAAATACACTGTCCCAAAGAAAAACTTTGAGCAAAAAATACACAGATTATACTCATATTTTTTTGAGAATAAATGAACTATAAGTAAATTTCGAAAAAAGCATAACAAAAGGCGACGAAAATGAAACACAGAACAGTAATATTATCCGAAAACGGGTTTAATCTTATCAGGAGAGAAATTTCAAAAAGATTAAATGAAGACGGCGCTTCAGTTGGTGGTGGCGCAACAAACTGCGCCGGTATAAATGTTGGTGGCGCAGAAGGACAATTTAAAAACACCCCCGATTTCCCAATGGGTTATCAGGAAAGGGATATATATGCCCCGAAGACAAGCATATCAGGCAGCACAAAAAATCAAAAATCAGCAGAATCTTTCTTTGGTCCGGCTTTGAATGGTCGTGGCAAAGGGAAGGCCATATCAACTGAAAGAAAAAAATGACATACGACGAAAATACGATAAATGATCAGAAAAAGATTATCGAATCCGTTATGGAGATAGATAAGAAACTGCACGAAGATAACCTTACCGGAAAAGAACGGACGAAGTTAATGTTCGAGCAGATGCTTCGCGGTCTTTTTTTAAACGGTGAAAATATGTAAATATTTTATTAAGAATAAAGCTATTTTGCGTGTTTGTTTGATATTTATCAATATATTAAAAATTATTTTTTAACGTATATAAAAATGCGAGAAATTTACAAAATAGGCGAATTAAGGCAAGTTATCTCTGAAGAAAGCAACAAAAACGAATTTAAACCTGTTTTTGGTCCGAAAGTACCGGAAGAGAATAAAAAAATAAACGACACGGCCTATAAAGAATCAACCAAAAGAACTTCCGATTATGACGGAAAGGTTAAAATTGAAAGAAGCGAAAGTAAACCGGTCATGCCCGTTGAGAATAAAGGTATGAGCGATTTGAAGTATGATGCTGCATCCAAAGAATTTAAAAACAAGGTAAAGTCTCAATTAAAGGGATACACATCAGCAGAAAACGAAAAATTACACAAAAACGATGAGTTTGGAAATTCATTTTTCAGAACGGATAAAGATATCGAGCCGATAGAAAAATCAGCAAAGGAGAAAAAGGAATTATCGGACAAAACGAAGACACTTGGTTTATCTGGCAGGATGATTCCGAAAAAGGAATTTGAGAAACAAAACACAACGGCCTTTAATGAATCAAAAATGATTAAAAGGCTGAATTTTAAGAAGACAAATTTCCTTTCTGAATCACACATGTTATCTAAAGTTCCTGATGACTATAAAATCGAAGGCAATAAATTTATCATGAACGATGCCAATGGCGAAAACTATTTGGTTGAATGGCATGATAATGGAAAAGCTATAGTCGAGAAACAGGTTAATAAAAAGAAGATTAACGAAGAACTGGATAGGATAAAAGAACTTTATTCATATAAATACAAAGAAAGTTATTCGATGACAGATAGTAAAATGAGAGTTAACGAAGAGAACAACTTTTCAAACATGCTTGGGAAGGTAAGGGGTCTGTCAAAATAACTAATTTATAAAAAAACATAACATCGTTTTGGTAAAATGGAAAATAATTCGTTCACAGGGGTAAACCAAACAATCAACGTAAAGGCCGAATCAACCGATAAATTAAATGGGCTAATCGGCCAAGCAAGGGGCTTTTTGCATGATGTTGCTACTGCCGGCTTTCTAAAAATTTTAAAAGTGTTTTTGGCACTGTTATTCGCCATTATCCTATTCTTTATTTGCTATATTGGGTATAATGTGGCAAAGGACGCGCAGAATGTGACCAAATTGCTAAATAAAATAGAACAATCGGAAAAAGAGGAGTTGGCAAACCAACTTATAAGAGATAAGGTTACTCCTCAGATACAAAATGAATTAAAATCACTTTTATATTCGCTCGATTGTGATAGGACGTGCATATTTGAACTCCACAACGGAAAAGAAAACACAACAATGCTTCCATTTAGATATGCGGATATGACGTATGAGGAAATAAATCATGAAAGAAGCGTCTCATATGTTTCACAGCATTTCCAAAATTTAGGGTTAAGCCACTATCAGATTCCATTTTACATAGTTGAACACGGCATGTTTGTCGGCCCGACTGAAGACATAAGGGATATCGACGATAGATTTGCTAAATACGTTATGGACACCGGTGGCACCTATTTCGGGTCAGTAGTGCTTAAAAACAATGGGGTTGTCATAGGGTTCTTGGCTATATTTTACGATAATAAAAATACCATAAAATCAAATGCTGAAATCATAGAAAAGATAAGCAATTACGGCAATAAACTAAGCGTATTACTTGATTTAGGTGCTCAAAAAGGAAACAACGATGAATTTTAATAAATTTTTTACATCAAAAAACGTATTGTTATTTACGGCTTTATTGTTGTTATTAACAATAATAATAAACGTGTATACTGTTAAGAAAGCCAATTCGATTAATCATGATTTGACTGAAATAGAATATACTGATTCTAATATGATACAGCACAAGGTTTATTATGATGCCACTTTTAAGAAACTACAAAAAGAGAATAAGGAATTATATGACTCTCTAAAGAGTTGCAAAGACCAAATTTCATATCTTGTTCAATTTAATTATAAAAAGGATTATTCAACGGGTAAAGTTTATGTCCATGATACAGTAAAGGAAATATCCTATGAAGTTTTGGAAAATAATGACACCGTTAAAACTTTCGAATATAAAAGTG
>Ga0256405_10005195_pt1 | contig 23003 bp, 20 predicted proteins | sample RumenRJG_02DNA_FD_189096 | JGI IMG/M metagenome (GOLD analysis project Ga0256405, IMG submission 189096) | Bovine rumen microbial communities from Lethbridge, Alberta, Canada - RJG_02 | ecosystem: Host-associated > Mammals > Digestive system > Stomach > Rumen | place: Canada: Alberta... | reverse complement strand
TCCGTCTTCACGCGTCTGCGTTGTCCTCCCGTCGTCGACAAATCCTCAGCGTAGCCCGCTACGCCTCCGGTTTGTCTCCTAGGGAGATACAGCGCATCCGCGTAAATCCGGAGCACCTCATTTAATCAGCGCTTCCTCAAAAATGTTTTGTATCCCTATGAGTGTTTTTCGACAGAGAGGAAAGAATATCCTGTCAGAGGAAATAGAGTTTGCCGTTCCTGCAGGATATTTTTTAGTGCTGGAATGATTTTTTGATGATACCCCCTTGCCAAAAAAGACAAGATGTGCTATTCTATCAACCAATGAAACAAGTTTACACAGTAAATGCGTTGCAGAGGAATAGTAGGACGCGCGGAGCGGAGAGAGAGCAGTCGGCTGGTGGAAGGTTGCAGCGAGACGCGTCGGAACTCACCTCGAAGCAGCCCGCTGAAGGCATAGTCTGGTAGGCGGCGCCGGAGCGTCCCCCGTTAGCGAAGGACAGGATATGTTGGTATCCGCAGAGTGCCTGCCAGTTTGGCAGGAAATTGAGTGGTAACACGAAGGTACGCCCTTTCGTCTCTTTGAGATGAGAGGGCTTTTTTATTTGGAAGGAGAGATGTTTAATGAAGAACTATCAGAAATACAGCAAGGGTTATTTCCTGCCGCCGACGGTGGACATTGATTGGCTCAAGAAGGACGCGCCGGATCATGCCCCCATCTGGTGCAGTGTCGATATGCGTGACGGCAACCAGGCACTCGTCATCCCGATGAGCCTCGATCAGAAGCTCGAGTTCTACAAGATGCTCCTCAAGGTCGGGTTCAAGGAGATCGAGGTCGGTTTCCCCGCGGCCTCCGATACAGAGTATGAGTTCCTGCGTCGCCTCGTCGAGGACGACCTCATCCCTGACGACGTGACGGTCCAGGTGCTCACGCAGGCGCGCGAGCACATCATTCGCAAGACGTTCGATGCGCTCAAGGGCGTCAAGAACGCCATCGTCCATGTCTACAACTCCACTTCGGTCGCGCAGCGCCAGCAGGTATTTCGCAAGTCAAAGGACGAGATCAAGCAGATGGCCGTCGACGGCGCGAAACTCCTGAAGGAACTCACCGAGGAGGCGGGCGCGAACTACCGGTTCGAGTATTCGCCGGAGAGCTTCACGGGTACGGAGCCTGAGTACGCGCTCGAGGTCTGCAACGCCGTGCTCGATGTCTGGCAGCCGACGCCTGACCACAAGGCCATCATCAACCTGCCCGCGACGGTCGAGATGAGCATGCCGCATGTGTTCGGCATGCAGGTCGCCTACATGAACAAGAACCTCAAGTACCGCGACGGCGTCGTGCTCTCGCTGCATCCGCACAACGACCGCGGCTGCGGCGTCGCCGACACGGAGATGGGCCTGCTCGCGGGCGCGGACCGCGTTGAGGGCACGCTCTTCGGCAACGGCGAGCGCACGGGCAACGTCGACATCGTGACCGTCGGCATGAACATGTTCGCGCTCGGCATTGACCCGCAGCTCGATTTCTCCAACATGCCTGAGCTTGTCGAGACGTACGAGCGCCTGACGGGCATGGAGGTCAGCCCGCGCCAGCCGTATGCAGGCAAGCTCGTCTTCGCCGCGTTCTCCGGCTCGCACCAGGATGCCATCGCCAAGGGCATGAAGTGGAAAGAGGAGAAGAACCCCGACAAGTGGACGCTGCCGTACCTCTATATCGACCCGAAGGATGTCGGCCGCGAGTACGACGGCGATGTCATCCGCATCAACAGCCAGTCCGGTAAGGGCGGCGTCGGCTTCATCATGGAGCAGAAATACGGCATCGACATGCCGAAGAAGATGCGCGAGGACTTCGGTTACTGCGTCAAGGGCGTCTCGGATCACAAGCACAAGGAACTCATGCCGGATGAGCTCTACCAGATCTTCCAGAACGAGTACGTCAATGTCGATACGCCCTATGAGCTCATCGACTTCCTGCTCAAGAAGGAGCCGGACGGCACGCGTTCCGGCACGGTCGATGTCCATATCAATGGCAAGAAGGAGACGTTCCTCGCGCGCGGCAACGGCCGTCTCGACGCCGTCTCGAACGCCATCCAGAAGAATCTCGGCGTGACGTACAAAGACCTCACGTACAGCGAGCACGCGCTCGAGATCGGCCAGTCGAGCCGCGCGATGGCCTACATCGGCATCACGGGCACCGATGGCAAGATCACCTGGGGCGCCGGCATGGACACGGATATCATCACGGCCTCGCTGCAGGCGCTCTTCAGCGCCGTCAACCGCATGAAGGCAGGGAAATAATGAGAGCCGTCCTCACACGCGTCAAGCAGGCATCCGTCACCATCGACGGCGTGCAGACGGGTGCCATCGGCCAGGGATATCTCGTCCTGCTCGGCATCGGCCCGGAGGATACGCGGGAGACCGCGGAAAAGCTCGCGGAGAAAATCGTTCGCCTGCGCGTCTTCGAGGACGAGGCAGGGCGTATGAACCGTGATATCAGCGCCGTCCATGGCAGCATCCTCGTCGTTTCGCAGTTCACGCTCTACGCGGATCTCAGAAGCCGCCGGCCTGGTTTCTCTCACGCCGCTCCGCCGGAGCGCGCCGAGCCACTCTACGAATACTTCCTCGCCTGTCTCAGCGATCTCGGCTTTCCGCCGGAGCATGGCAGCTTCGGTGCCGACATGCAAGTCGCCTCCGTCAACGACGGCCCGGTGACCTTGCTCCTCGAGATGTGACGCAGTAGATAAAAAGACCTCATGCCATAAAATTTAGTGGTATGAGGTCTCTTTTTGTCTGCATATTGTCTGCATGCGATCACTTCTATGGGAACGCTACAATCCTTACGGCGATGGTTTCTGGCACGTGATGCACGCTATGATAGAATGCACCGTCTACATCAAGGTTTCTGTGTACGATGGGGAAGGGAGGCGGTCACTTTTTGCGGCTGTCTGCGTGTGCAGCAGCGCTCTTTCCCATATAGCGCAGATACGTTTCCTTCATCTCCTCGCGTGTCTTGGTCGCGGGCCAGAGCTCGCCGAGCGCGCCCTCGCGCATGCCGGAGGCGAGGTGCTCGTAGAGGTCGGGAATCTCCGGCGAGAGCCGCGCGATGAGCTCTTTGACCTCCTGGCGGATCGTGTGCCCATCGTGCGGGCAGGGCGAGGGAACCGGTGCGAACCCGTGATAGCGCACCGCTGCCCGTGTCTCGCTCTCGCGGAAATAGATCAGCGGGCGAATGACCTTGAGATCCGTGCGGTCGAGATATGTCACAGGCGTGAATGTCGTGAGCTGCCCGGAATACAGCAGGCTCATGAGGAACGTCTCTACGGCGTCGTCATTGTGATGCGCGTAGGCAATCTTGTTCATGCCGTGCTCCTTCGCGTAACGGTTCATCGCGCCGCGGCGGAAAAAGGCGCAGGTATAGCAAGGCGTCTTACCGCCCTGCGCTTCAATCGCCCCCGCGATATCGACATCGATGACATCGTAGGGAATCTCAAGTCCCGCGAGGAACGTGCGGATCCGCGCCGTATCGAACGGCGTATCCGGGAACATTGGATTGATGGTCAGCGCAGACAGGCGGAAGTCCTTCCTCAGGCGCTCGCGCAGGATGGCGAGCGCGTAGCAGAGGAAGATACTGTCCTTTCCGCCTGAGACGCCGATGAGGATATGGTCGCCGTCCTCGATCATCTCGAACTCGACGACGGCGCGCATAAGTTTGGAGAAATATTGCTGGGGGATGTTGATTTTCATAGGAGCCTCCGGAGATTTTTGATGTGTGATAAGTTTGTATTCTGATGGACACTGCAATCAGCGGCTCTTTTCATGCTCGCTTTGCCGCATGTGTTTCCAGAGCAGCCACAGATGACAAACGCAGAAGATGAGGATGCCGACGCAGATGAGGAGGATGGCGGCGGGCTGGGAGGCGCTTTGCCAGGCGGCGGCGCCGAAGGTGAGGGTGCCGCAGAGGTTGATGGCGAGGAGCCAGAGGAAGGCGCGCAGGTGCCTTTGGCGGTGCAGCAGACCTGCGCGGTACAGGCCGAGCGTGGCCATGCTGTAGCCGAAGGCCTGCCAGAGTGCATAGAAGAATGTCTGGGCGATGGTGAAGATCATGGAGATTCCTTTCCGTAGTTCTGCAACGGGGCTTTGTACCGGAGTTCCTTGAGAAGCGCGGAGAACGCGGCGTCGTCGAGGAGGTTGCGCTGCTGCGCTTCGTAGAGCCTGCCGGAGCAGGCGGTGTGCGGCAGCGGGAGGAACGGCAGATCTGGCGGGCAGAGGGCCTGATAGAGCGGATCTGCCAGCAGCACTGCTGTATCGGCGAGCATTGCGATGAGGGCTGTCTCGCTGGGACAGGTGATCGTCCCTGGCGGCAGGAGCTGGGGGGCATGGGCGGTGGGCACGATGAGGCGCGCGTTCCTGCCGTCTGCTGCCTGGAGTGCGGCAGCGAGGGAGGCTGCGAAGATGCTCTCGCCGATGATGCAGGTGGCGGGAGCGTTTGGGGCACTGCCCTCTGCATGCATGAGGGGAAGGAGGGCCTGCGGCCAGATGTATTCCTTTTCAGACGATGCAGACTTGTCGGCGGGATACTTCTTTGTGTTGAGGATCTGCTGTACGTTTGGCGGCGTGGTAATCGTGGTAATCATGGAGAGACGCGTGGGGGTGTCTGAATCTGAGCGACGGGAGGATGCGCGACGCGCGGCGTGATGGGCTACCTCGTGCAAGGCATCGGCTAGTGGCGCTTTCAGTGGGCCGATGGGCGCGCCGATGACGTAGGGGATGCCGAAGCGCTCTTGGAGCACGCGCGCGGCGCCGAGGCCGCCGTAGGATACGACGAGGCTCACGTCGGCTGCTGCTGCCGTGCAGAGTTCCTCATAGGTGCAGTCCATGGCCCAGCAGGATTGGAGCGTAGCGTCTGCTTGCACGAAGAAGTCGGCGAGAGACTGACGCGTTCCCGCGAGGGGGAAGTCGAGCGGCGTGGCGCCGAGCACGTTGACGCGCAGACGACTGCCCCCTGTGCGTGCGGAGCTTGGTGGAATCCGCCGCGCGATTTCCTCCAGCGCGAGGTAGATGCCGCGCTCGGCATCGTGCATGGAGTTCGTCGGCAGCGTGAAGCTCGGTACGCCGGTCGCACGCTCGACCGCGCGCGCGATGGCCTGGAGGTCGGTCGCGATGAGGTAGGCGATCTGCGAGGGGATGAGGCAGAGGAAGCGGGGGCGTTCCGCCCGCACGGTCTCGATGAGGTTCTGCAGGAGGCGGTCATCGCGTCCGAGGATGGCGTCGTATTCGTTCATCGCGGAGATGAAGATGAGGCTGTCCGTATCATACCAGCGCGGCTCGTCATGCGTGGTGTAGGTGGAGTTGCATCCGGACGGGTCGTGGATGACGACCATGCCGCCGAGCTCGAAGAGTGCGGAGCAGACGCCGAACGTGTCCGCGGAGTAGGTTGGCAGCAGGCAGCAGGCCTGGGCGCGCGCTTTTTGCGCGCTTTTTTTCATGAGAGACATGACGGACCTCCCCATCCCTTGCGGCGGATGATCTGCTCAGTGTCCTGCGGCAGCAGGGCAGCGCGGCTCATGGCGGCGGCGAGCCAGGAGATGGCCTCGAGGCCGTAGTGGCCGCCGCCCTCGACGGCGGGCAGGAAATAGCGCGTACCGGTGAAATAGGCAGCCTTCTGCCCGAGCGCGAGCAGGGGCGGCGCGCCGTCCGCCTGCGCGCGCGGCTTGCGGCGCATGGCGGGATGCTTCGTCGGATAGAGCAGGATGTCCGGTGCGTGGTGTTGGAGCCAGCGGAAGTTCGCCTCGTCCTCCCTGGCGATGGCATCGGCGTAGATCTCCGTGACATGGAAGCCGTGGGAGATGAGCAGGCGCGCGAGGCTCATGGGCAGGAAGGTGAAGGTGAAATCAATGGCAATGGGCTGCGCGCCGATCTGGCCGTGGAGCGCGTTGAGCGCGAGCTCGCAGGTGGCGATGCGCGGGCGCAGATCCGGGCAGCTGCCGCCGAGGAAAGCGGCGAGCTGCGTGAGCGCGTCGCAGATCTCCTCGTAGCGCCAGACCTGCGGCAGGAAGAGCGCATCCTGCCCGAGGCGCCGCAACAAGTCGCGGGCCGCGACGTGCGTGAAGGGGTTTGTATAGAGGTTCCCGCTGGCTTCGCCCATGCGCAGGAAATCGTCGTAGCTATGGCACTCGGTGAGGTCGAGAAGCTCGCGGCCGCAGGCGTGCACGAGTTCTTTGATATCGCTCTTGGCCGTGAGGGCGAGGTTGCTGCCGATGAGGTTGACGAGATGGCGGTTCTTTTCCCTGTCGGAGGGGAGCAGGCGGTAGATTTCGCGTCGCTCGCGTTCCTCCGGCGTGAGGCTTTTCGTCTGGCGGATGGGATCCATGACGCATTCGGCAAAGGCGACGCTGGGAAAGCGCTCGCGCAGTGTCTGGTAGACGTAGCGGAGGTTGCAGCCGAGGAAATGGTGCACGCAGGCCGTGAAGACGAGGACGGCGCGCGGCAGACGCGGCAGGCGGCGGAGGATGTCCGTGATGCCCTCGATGAGAAACGTCTCATGGTCCGTGCGGTAGAGGTCGTCCTCGCGGAGCTCGAGCGCAGAGAAGCGGCGGCGATAGGCGTCTCCCATCTCCGCCGCGGTCAGCACGACGCCGCGCAGGCAGCCGGCCGCGCAGATGTAGATCTGATGAGACTCCGGCAGGAGCATGCCCGTGTGGACGATGTTCCAGGTGCCGCGCGCGGCGGGGGAGTATTCGAGTCCCGGCGCGAACGGCGCGGGATATGCGGCCTCCGCGATGGGGAGGGCAGGCAGCTTCTTTGCTGGCTGGATGCGTTGGAGCATGGAATCATCCTCTTGACAGGTGAAGACAGCGCCGATCCTGCGCGGCTGTCTCTTGGAGAGAACGACGCGCAGAACCGGCAGTGAGAATTGCGGCGGCTGCATGGCAGGGGGAGTGCAGGTCGCACGCTGTGACGCTTGCGCGCGCAGCGTGTGTGTCAGCAGATGCGCGGCAGGAGTTCGCCGCTCGGCGGCGGCAGGAGAACGGTCGTGCCGAGCTCGGTGGTGAGGGTGACCCGGCTGGCAGGCGCGGCGGCAACTCGGCCGATACGCGCGGCGCTCGCGCCGTCCGCGGTCTGGTGCAGCGCGCTGAGGACGCGCGCGGTTGCCTCAGGTGCGCAGAAGAGCACGAGGCGTCCCTCACAGGCGAGGTAGAGCGGATTGAGGCCGAGCAGTCCCGTGAGGCCGCGCACGGCGGGCGCACAGGGGATGGCTGTCTCTGTGAGATCGATGCTGACGCCGCTCTCCCGCGCAATCTCGTAGAGCACGGTGCCGACGCCGCCGCGCGTGGCATCGCGGATGGTGTGGACGGCGTCCTTCTGCGGCAGCGCGGCGAAGAGTGCCGCGACCATCGGCCAGAGCGGCGCGCAGTCGCTCGTGATTGCGGCGTCGATGCCGTAGCTGCCGCGCGCGAGCAGGATGGCGCTGCCGTGGCGGCCGACGTCGCCCGTCACGATGATGTCATCGCCGGGCCGCGCGAGCGCACCGCCCGTCCTGACGCCCGGCAGGAGCTCGCCGACGCCCGTCGTCGTGATGAAGAGACCGTCCACCTGGCCGCGACCGGCGACCTTCGTGTCGCCTGCGACGATGGTGACGCCTGCTGCTTTCGCTGTTTCCGCCATCGAGGCGGCGATGACATCGAGGTCGTGCAGGGAGAAGCCCTCCTCAATCTGGAAGGCGCAGGTGAGATAGCGCGGCCGCGCGCCCATGCAGGCGAGATCGTTGACCGTGCCGCAGATGGAGAGCTTGCCGATGTTGCCGCCGGGGAACTGCCATGGCGAGACGATGAAGCCGTCCGTCGTCATGGCGATGCGTGTGCCGTCGAGCGAGAGGATGGCGGCGTCGTCCGCCGTGAGGTCGGGATTCTTGAAATGGCGGGCAAAGAGGCGCTCGATGAGCGCGGCGGTCTGCTGACCGCCGGCGCCATGCGCGAGCGTGATGCGTTCGTTATCCATGGAGGTCTTCCTTTCCTGAGGATGCGGCACTTGTGCCGCGGTACTGGTACCAGGCGGCGCAGGTGCCTTCGCGCGAGACCATGCAGGCGCCGACCGGGTGCTCCGGCGTGCAGGTTTTGCCGTAGAGCGGACAGTCGGCGGGCGTGCAGGCGCCGCGCAGGATGTCGCCGCAGCGGCAGGCAGGGTTGGTGCGGCCCTCCTGCGGCGGGATGGTATAGCGCTTGCGCGCGTCGAACTCTGCGTAGGCCGGCGCGGGCACGAGGCCGCTCTGCGGCAGGACACCGAGGCCGCGCCACTCGGCGTCGACGGGCGTGAAATATGTCTCGAGCAGCTGGCGTGCGGCCGGGCTGCCCTCCTCTGTTACGACGCGCGGATAACAGTTGACGAAAAAGGGCGCCGCGCTGCTCCGGCGGAGGATGACGGCGAGCGCCGTGAGCAGCTCACTCGCCGTAAAGCCCGCGACGACGCCGCTGATGCCGCGTGACGTGAGTGCGCGCGGCACGCGCGCCCCCGTGATGGCGCAGACATGGCCAGGGTAGAGATAGGCATCGCAGCTATCACGCATCGCGAGATAGGCGGCGTCCATGGTCTTGTTGGCAGCGAGCAGGGAGAAATTCGTCAGCGCTTGCGCGGCGGCTTTCTTGATGGCGAGCGCGCTTGCTGGCGTCGTCGTCTCGAAGCCCACGGAGAGGAAGACGACCTCCTCCGCAGGATGGGCCGCGGCATAGGCGACGGCGTCGAGCGGCGTGTAGACAATCTCAACGCGCGCGCCCTGGCTGCGCGCGTCGGCGAGGCTCCCTGCCGTGCCAGGGACGCGCAGGAGGTCGCCGAAAGTACAAAGCGTGACGCCGCATTCCCGCGCGAGATAGCAGGCCTCGTCGATGAAGGGGACAGGCGTCACGCAGACGGGGCAGCCGGGACCGGAGATGAGCTCGATGCCGGGCGGCAGGAGCGCGCGCAGGCCGAGGCGGAAAATCTCATGCGTATGCGTGCCGCAGACTTCCATGATGCGCAGACGCGGCCCGCGGTAGGAGGTGACGATCTCGCGCGCGGCATCTCGCGCGCGGCGCGCCTGTGCGGCCGCGCTCATCGCTGGCCTCCGTCGGAGGCGGTGTCCACGAGGAGGGCCGCAGATTCCGCCTCATCGTCCGAGGTGATCTTCGCGATGGCAAGCCCTGCGTGCACCATCACATAATCACCGGGATCGAGCGCAGCGAGCAGTTCCGCGGACACCTCGCGGCGCGCGCCAGAGGCATCGACGATCGCCGTTCCGTGCGCGACGCTGACGACCTTTGCTGGGATTCCGACACACATGAAATCACACTTCTTTCTTATATTATACATAGATAACCATGACAGCAACGGCGCGTGGAGTGGGCGGCCTAGGCGTTTTCCTCTCCGAGCGCGTACATGGCGGCGACGGCCTGACCGAGACTGATGCCGCCGTCATTGGGCGGCACGAGGCTGTGCGTGAGGACGTCGAAGCCTGCCGCGCGCAGTGCCTGCTCCGTGAGGCGCAGCAGCAGGATGTTCTGGAAGACGCCGCCTGAGAGGGCGACGGTGGAAAGCCCCGTGCGCCGCCGCCCTTCCTCGCAGCCCGCGCAGATGAGCGCGGCGAGACTCGCGTGGAAGAGATAGGCGAGGTGCGCGGATGGCACGCCCTCTCGTCTGCGCGCGAGGAGCGTGAGGAAGAGCGCTTGCGTCGGCAGCAGGAACCGTCCGTCCGCCGCATCGCGCAGCGGGGGACAGAGCGGCGCGGCCGTCCCTCCTTTTGCCTCGAAGCGCTCTGCCGCGAACTCGAGTGCCATTGCCGCCTCGCCCTCGAAGGTTGCGTGTGTGCAAAGGCCGAGCAGCGCGCTCACGGCATCGAAGAGGCGTCCTGCGCTCGTCGATGTCACGCAGTTGAGCTGGCGGCGGAGCAGGAACGCCTGTGCGGCGAATTCCTGCTCCGTGCAGAGCCGCAGCTTGTGGACGGCGCAGTCGGCGAGGGCCTGCCAATCGGTTTCTCCTCCGTCGCTGTCGGAGAAGGCCGGCTGCAGCAGTGCGGCCGCGATGCGCCAGCCCTCGCGCGGGGCCTTGTCGCCGCCCGCCTGCGTGAACGGCTCGATGGAGCCGAGCCGCGTAAATCCCGCGTAGTCCGCGCGCAGGATTTCGCCGCCCCAGACAGTGCCGTCCGTGCCGTAGCCCGTGCCGTCAAGCGCTACGCCGAGCACGGGACCGGATACATCGTGCTCAGCAAGGCAGGCGAGGATATGCGCGTAGTGGTGCTGGACGGGGAAGACGGGCAGGCCGAGCTCATGGGCAATCGCCGTCGTATTGTAGCGCGGATGGAGGTCGCAGGCGACGATCTCCGGCGTGATCTCGAGCAGGGAGGCGAGGAGGTGCACGCTGTCTTTGAGCGCGAGCACCGTGCGCAGATCGCTCATGTCGCCGATATAGGGCGAGGAGTAGAAAAGCTCCCCCGTGCCGAGCGTAAAGCTGTTCTTGAGCTCGCCGCCGATGGCGAGTACCTGCCTGCGTTTTTCGCCGGCTGCGGCGGAGACGAAGAAGGGCAGCGGCGCGAGCCCGCGGCTGCGGCGGATGAGGTAGGGATGGCCCGCGTGCCAGTCCATGACGCTGTCGTCCGCGCGCAGGCGGATGCGCCGGTTGTGCGTGAGGATGAGATCCGTCATGGGCGTGAGGGCCGCGCGCGCTTCCTCGTCCGTATGGCAGATCGGCGCGCCTGACGGGTTGCCGCTCGTCATCACGAGGTACGCAGGCATCGCGCTGTCGAGCCCGTCGGGATAGGAAAAGAGCAGCATCTGGAGCGGCGCGTAGGGGAGCATCATGCCGACGCGCGGATTGCCCGGCGCGACGGAGGGCGCGAGCTGCGCCTCCTCACGGCGCGGCAGCAGCAGGATGGGCTTCTGGTGCCCTGTGAGCATCGCCTCCTGCGCCGCGTCCTCGATGCGGCAGGCGCGGCGGACGGCGGTGAGGTCGCGTGCCATGACGGCGAACGGTTTGCGCGGGCGGTGCTTGGCCTTGCGCAGCGCCGCGACCGCCGCTTCGTTCGTCGCGTCGCAGGCGAGGTGGAAGCCGCCGATGCCTTTGACGGCGATGCAGCCGCCGCGCGCGAGCACTTCGCGTGCCCGCGTGATGGCTGCGCCGCCGCGTATCTCCTGCGCGTCCAGCAGGTAGACCTCAGGGCCGCAGTCATTGCAGCAGACAGGCTGCGCGTCGTAGCGCCGCGAAGCGGGCGAGTGGTACTCGGCGGCGCAGGCGCCGCACATGGGGAATTCCCGCATGCTCGTGCGCTCGCGGTCGTAGGGCATGGCCTCGAGGATGGTGAGGCGCGGACCGCAGGCCGTGCAGTTGATGAAAGGGTGCAGGTAGCGCCGGTTCGTCGGATCGTAGAGTTCCGCGCGGCACTTTTCACACGTCGCGATGTCCGGCGATACAAAGATATCGCCGCGCTCCTTCGCGCTTTCGATGATGGAGAATGAGGAAAATGCCATGCCCGCGGCGCAGGCGGCGAGTGCCTGCGTCTCCACGCGCAGGATGACGGCGCGCTCCGGCGGCTCGTTTTCGATGGCATGCAGGAACTTCTGGCAGGCGACGTCGCTCCCCTGCGCGAAAATCTCGACATAGGGGCCTTTGTTCGCGACGCTGCCGCGGATGCCGAACTTTGCGGCGAGGCGGCTGACGAACGGGCGGAAGCCGACGCCCTGCACGATGCCGTAAATCTTGCTGTGGTAAAGGGACACGGGAGCACCTCTTTCTGAAAAGCGACGCGATTAAGAAACTACTGAGCGTCCGCGGGCGCGAGGCGGCCGCTCGCCGCGAAGTGCGGCAAGTCGAAAAAGGCGCCGCGGTACGCGGGCAGCGCCCGCCGGTAGATCGCGTCGGCGATGATGAGATCGTAATGGCCCTCTAGGGCGCAGCGGGGCAGGTCGTCCTCCTCGCGTAACTGGATGTCCTGCGGCTGGCTGTAAGCGCCACAGCGCGTAAAATATGTCGCGCAGGTGATGGCGGCATGTGGATAACGCCGCGCGAGCGATCTGCGCAGCGCGTTCGCTTTGCACTGCTGGTGCACGATGAGGATGCGCTGCGCCTGCGCGGGCAGCGCGCTGTCCGCAAGGCTGGCGGCGAGGTCTTCCTCGATGAGAGGGAAACCAATGCGGTACGGCGTGCCGAACGTTTTTTCGAGCCACTGCGCGGCCGCGAGACCAGCGGGGGCGATGACGAGATTTTCCTCATTTTCCGCGGCCGCGGCGTACTGCGAGAGGCGGTGGTCGAGTCCGTAGCAGCGGAGGTGTTGCCAGCCCTGCGCCTTGAGGCGCGCGCGCAGCCGCACCGCCGTCGTGTCCGCAAGATCCATGGGCGTTGCGCCGAGCACGCCGAGTGTGCCGCGCGCGATACGGGACGCGGTGGCAGGCAGGTTTGCGAATCGTTGCAGCAGCGCGAGATAGGCAGCGGAAGCGCCAACATCATAGAGATGCGTGCCGTCCGTCGCTACGGCGATGGTCGGCACGCCCGTCGCCTGCTCCGTGAGGCGGCAGAGCGCGCGGTAGTCCGTGCCGATGATGGCGGGCACCGGTGTGCCGATGAGCGCGATAAAAGGAAAGGATCGTCCGCTCGTGCGGAACGACTGCACAGCGCGGGCGATTTTCGCGACGAGCTGGTCGTCGCGGCCGAGAATCGCGTCCATGTCGCGCAGAGCGGCGCTCACGACGACGCTGCGTGGCCCATCGTCGCGTGCGCGCGGCTCATCGAAGCCGCAGATATTTCCCGCGCAGCCGCCGGCGTCCACGATGACGACGAGCCCGCCGAGCGGGAAGAGGACCGAGGCCGCTCCCGCGTCATCCGGAGCGAAGGGCGGCAGGAAGAGACGCAGACCTTTCATGAGACACCTCCGAGCTTTTCGAGGAGCGCATCCGTGAGGCGCAGCAGCGCGTCATAGCCGAATGGCTGCTCCTCGCTGTTCCAGGCAATGTAGGGGAGCGAGGGATAGTAGAAGTGTGCGTCCGCGCCGAGCACGAGATCGGGTGCGTCCTCATCATCCGGGAATGCGGCCATCGTCGGCGAGAGATTCGAGTAGATGCGCGTCAGAGGCGAGCAATCGGCGAGCGCGCGCAGGAAGAAGAGATCCTGCGGTTGCACGGTGGAGAAGATTTTCGTAACGGTAAAGCCCGCGCCGCTGAGCACGAGCGCGAGCTCGAAGGGATCTGCGTTCATCCGGCTGCCGACGGCGAGGCAGACGCGGCGCCCCGCGAGCGCCTCACGGAGTGTTGCGAGGCGGCCTTTGGCGCGCTCGTAAAGCGGCGCATCGTCAAGCGTGACGCCGAGCGCGCGGGAGAGTGCCTGATATTGGTGATGGATGCGGCCGGGTGCGTAGAAACGCCGCAGGCCGACGAAGGGGATGCGGAGTTTTTTTGCGAGCAGCGCGGCCGCGGCCTGTGCCTCCTCCGCGAGCACGAGGTTGACATTCGCCTCCGCCATGGCGGAAAACTCCGCGAATGTGCGGCAGCGGCCGATCTCGCGGATCTGTTTCACGCCGGAGCCGCGCAGCAGCGCGTAGAGCTCCGATGTCTCCGCCCAGGGTGCGAAGCTGCCGAGCAGGTTCACGCTCGCCGCGATCTTCGGGCGCGGGGCGAGCAGGCTGTAGATGGCCTCGCGCACCTGCACCATCGGCGGGTGGACGCTCTCGCGCGTGAGCGCGTACATATAGCAAGGGCGCACGGGTAGATGGACGCGCGCCTCCGCCTTGCGGGCGACGCGCTCCATATCGGTGCCGAGCAGTGCATCCGCGCAGGTGCAGCAGAGCATGACGGCGGACGGCGGCTCGCGGCGGCTCGCGACGAACGCGGTGGCGGCCTCTGGGATGCGCGCGAGATGGCGGCCCGTCACGATGTCGCGTTCGTCCATCTCGTAGAACGCGAAGCGTTCCCCGTAGCGGCCGGGGCCGGAGAGCGCCGCTGTATTGCGGCCGCAGCACGGCGGTGAGATGAGCAGCATGATGGAGCCGGGGACGCTGAGCCCCGCGCGCTTGACGCCGAAGCCCTGCGCGCCCGGCGAGTTGAAATCGAGCGCGGCGGGAGAGTTGTAGATGAGGTGGCCGCTCGTCGTGAGCTCCGCGGGAATCCCCGCGGATCCCGCTGCGGCAAGCTCCGCCGCCGTACGAGAAAAGGCGGCAGGCTCTGCGCCTGCGCGTGTGTCAATCATGGTGCGGCTCCTTTCCTGATGCCGGTTCTGGCGGTGGGGAAGCTCCTTCTGGCAGTCGGCAGCGGCGGTCTGTTCTTTTCCAAGCGCAGCGGGCGCTGTGCGGCTGCCTGCTGCCTCGGATCATGCCTCCTGCGGCTCGCTGGTGAGCAATGATTGCGCGAGTGCGAGGAATTTCTCGCTGATGGGGAGCTGCGGTGCTGTCTCGATGACGGTGCGCCCCTCCTCCTCCGCGCGGTTGATGGCATCGCTGCGCGGGAAATCCGCGAGAATGGGCAGCGAGCGCGCCGCAGCGAATGCTTTGACCTTTTCCTCCTCGTCCGGCACGTTGCGGCGGTTGAAGAGGATGCCGCGCACGCGCGCGTAGCCGCGGTCGCGGAAGTTTTCGACCGCGTCGGCGATATTTCCCGCCGCGTATAGCGCCATCTTCTCACCGGATGTCACGATGAGCACATCCTCCGCGTAGCCCTCGCGGATTGGCGCGGCGAAGCCACCGCAGACGACATCGCCGAGCACGTCGTAGAGTACGACGTCCGGTGCGAACGTCTCGAAGAGCGAGAGATCCTCGAGCAGGTCGAACGTCGCGATGATGCCGCGGCCCGCGCAGCCGAGCCCCGGCGTCGGCCCGCCCGTCTCGATGCAGAGCACGCCGCCGAAGCCCGTGCGGGAGATCGCTGCGAGGTCCTGCGGCGGCTCGTCGTGTTCCCGCAGGTAGCCCATGACCGAGGTGAGCGGCTGGCCGCCCAGCAGGTTGGAGGTCGAGTCAGCCTTCGGATCGCAGCCAATCTGGATGACGCGCTTGCCGAGCCGCGCGAACGCAGCGGCAAGGTGGCTCGTGAGCGTCGATTTGCCGATGCCGCCTTTGCCGTAAATGGCGATTTTCTGCATACTGATGACTCCTTGTCAAAATATTTCTTCTTCATTATACTTTGACGTCAAAAAAAAAGCAAACATCGGGCAAGCATCCGAGCGGCGCGAACGCGCGCTCTCTTTGAAGGTATGTAGTTTGTTCGCTCGTGTTATGATATAATAGATACGTTTTGAAGTGACAGCAAGGAGGAATTTCCATTATGAAGATACAAGAGGTTTGTCACGGCTTTCGCCTGCTGCGAGAAACGCCGGTGCCTGAGGCATCTGTGACGGCGTACGAATTCACGCACGAAAAGAGCGGCGCGCGCCTGCTCTACCTGAAGACGACGGACGACAACAAGGTCTTCTCAATCACATTCCGCACGCCGCCGACGGATGACACGGGCGTCGCGCATATCGTCGAGCATTCGACGCTCTGCGGCTCGCGCAAATATCCGCTCAAGGAGCCGTTCGTCGAGCTCGTCAAAGGCAGCCTCAATACATTCCTCAATGCGATGACGTACCCGGACAAGACGATGTATCCTGTCGCGAGCCGCAACGATAAGGATTTCCAGAATCTCATGGATGTCTATCTCGACGCGGTATTCTATCCCGCGATGCGCGAGAATCCGCAGGTGCTCATGCAGGAGGGCTGGCACTATGAAATCGAAAGCCCGGAGGCACCGCTCACCTATAGCGGCGTTGTCTACAATGAGATGAAGGGCGCGCTCTCTTCGCCGGATGACTTGCTCGAAAGCAAGATTATGGCCGCACTCTATCCCGATACGACGTACCACTATGAGTCCGGCGGCGATCCGGCGGCGATTCCGCAGCTCACGCAGCAGATGTTCACGGACTTCCACGCGCGGTATTATCACCCGTCGAACAGCTATATCTACCTCTATGGCGATATGGATATCGATGAGAAGCTGCGCTATCTCGACGAGACGTATCTCTCGCACTTCGACCGCATCCCCGTGCCCTCGCACATCGATCGTCAGCCAGCGTTCGACGCGCTGCGCCATGCCGCGCAGGAATATCCGGTGAGTGCGGGGGAGGAGACACGGGAAAAGACCTTCCTTTCATTGAATTGGAAGGTCGGCGAGGCGCAGGACGCCAAGACGATGTTCGCATTCGAGATCCTCGAGCATGCCCTGCTCCGTACGCCGGCGGCGCCTCTGCGCAAGGCGCTCATCGACGCACATCTCGGCAAGGATGTTGATTCGGAGTTTGAGACGGATCTCATGGAGCCCTTTTTCTCCATCATCATCAACAATTCTGAGGCGGAGCGTCAGGAGAAATTCTACACGACCGTCATGGAGACGCTGCGCCGCCTCGTAGCAGACGGGCTTGACCGCACGCTCATGGAGGCGTCACTCAACCGCTTTGAGTTCAAGCTGCGCGAGGCGGATTTCGGCTCGGCGCCGAAAGGACTTATCTATAATATCCATTGCCTGCGGAGTTGGCTCTATGACGGCGATGCGCTGGACTATCTCTTCTATGAGGATACGCTCAAGGAACTGCGCGATGGCCTCGCGCAGGGGTATTTCGAGCGGCTTATAGAGACGTATCTGCTCGATAATCCGCATGTAGTACTTCTGACGCTCGCGCCGTCTACGACGCTCGCAGCGGAGAAAGAGCGCGTGATGACAGAGGAGCTCGCGGCGCGCAAGCGGGCGATGAGCGCGGAGGAAATCCAGGCAGTCATCGAGGGGACGAAGGCGCTCAAGCTGCGCCAGCAGACGCCGGATACGCCGGAGGCGCTCGCGACGATTCCTGTGCTGAAGCTCGATGACATTCGCAGAAAGGCTTACGAGCTGCCGCTCGCGGTCAGTAAGATTGCAGGCAGGAAGTTGCTCGAGAGCGACGTGGAGACGAACGGCATCGCCTACCTCACATTCTATTTCGACGCCTCGCGGGTCGCGCAGGCGGATCTGCCGTACGCCTATCTGCTCTGCGCCCTGCTCGGCAGCGTGGACACGCAGGAGCACTCCTATATGGAACTCGCGAATCTCGCGAACCTCCATACGGGCGGCATGAGCTTCGACCTTGGTGCCTACACCTACAAGGACGCGCCGGAGACGTTCCTGCCGAAGCTGCGCGTGAAGGCAAAGGCGCTCACGCGCAAACTGCCGGAGCTCTTCTCGCTGTTGCGGGAAATCCTCATGGAGAGCCAGTTTACGGACGCGAAGCGCCTGAAGGAGCTCCTCGAGCAGGAGCAGGTCTCCATCGAGATGAACATGCAGCGCAGCGCGCATAACGTCGTGGCCTCGCGCCTCGCCGCGTATTTCACGAAGGCAGGTGCGTATGAGGATGAGGGCGCGCTGCCGTATTATGAGTTCGTCAAGTCATTCCTCAAGGATTTCGATGCCTCGCTCGTTCGCCTGCGCGAGGCCGCGTCACGCCTGCTGCCGCGTCTCTTCGGCGGCGAGGAACTTGTCGTCAGTCTGACAATCTCTGCGTCCGATGCGGCAGCTGCCAAGGCAGAGCTCGGGCATTTCCTTCAGCAGCTGCCAGCGGAGGCGTATCCTAAAGAGGAGTATCATTTCCCGCTCAAGAAGAAAAACGACGGTTTCCTCTCCGCTAGCCAGGTCCAGTACGTCGGCAAGGGTGCGAACTTCAAGCAGCTCGGCTTTTCCTATACGGGCGCGATGCGCGTGCTCGAGACGCTGCTGCGCTACGGCTATTTCTGGACGAAGATCCGCGTGCAAGGCGGTGCATACGGCGCGTTCACACGGCTGCGGCGCGACGGGCAGCTCTTTTTCGGCTCCTACCGCGACCCGAATCTCAAGGAGACGCTCGACGTCTTTGACGGGACGGCAGAGGTCGTGCGCCATTTCGAGGCGACGAACCGCGAGATGCTCAAGTCCATCATCGGCACGATGAGCGGCGTCGACATGCCGCTGACACCGAGGATGAAGGGCGATGCCGCGGCGGAGTGTTACCTGCGCGGCATCACTTACGAGGATCGTCAGCAGTCGCGCGACGAGATTCTCAGCACACGGCAGGAGGATATCCGCGCGCTCGCGCCGCTTATCGACGCTTGCATGCACGAGAATGCCATCTGTGTCTTCGGTGCGGAGGAGAAAGTAAAGGAAAACGCCGCGCTCTTCGGGCGGTTGACGCGTGTGATGGATTGAGGCGGAAGCGCGTGCCGCTTTCTTGACTTTCAAGTCTCGTCATGCAATAATAAAGGAAACTTTGCGGGCGCACTCCGCCTGCATGCCCTTACATGGACGCGCCGTCATGCGGTATGGCTCCATTGTAAATTGCGCGAAGCTGATAGGGAGGGCTATTTGTGAAAAAAGAGATTTTCCAGGGCGCAGCTGTCGCTCTTATTACGCCGTTCACGGAGGACGGCATCAATTTCGATGAGCTTGCCCGCGTGATCGAGGATCAGATTGCTGGCGGTACAGACGCCATCGTCATCACGGGCACGACGGGAGAGTCTGCGACGATGACAGATGCGGAGCATCGCGCGGTCATCAAGTTCGCCTGCGAACAGGTGAAGGGCCGGATTCCCGTCATTGCCGGCACGGGCTCGAACGAGACAGCGTATGCCATCCAGCTCTCTCAGTACGCGGAAAGCGTCGGCGCCGATGCACTGCTCGTCGTGACGCCGTATTACAACAAATGCACGCAGAATGGCCTCGTCGCGCACTACACGGCCATTGCTGACAGCGTGAACATCCCGCTCATCCTCTACGATGTACCATCTCGTACGGGCGTGGGCATCCAGACGGAGACGTATGTGAAGCTCGCGCAGCATCCGAACATTGCGGCGGTCAAAGAGGCCAACGGCGATCTCTCAAAGATTCTGCGCCTGCGCGCAGCGGTTGGCGACGCGCTCACGATTTATTCCGGCAATGACGACCAGATCATCCCGATTCTTTCGCTCGGCGGCAAGGGTGTCATCTCCGTGCTTTCCAATGTCGCGCCGCAGGACACGCACAAGATGTGCGAGCTCTATTTTGAGGGCAAGACGGCGGAAGCTGCGAAGATGCAGATTGATTACTGCGATCTCATCGATGCGCTCTTCTGCGAGGTCAATCCCATCCCCGTGAAGACGGCGATGCAGCTCCTCGGCTATCAGACCGGCCCGCTCCGCATGCCGCTCTCGCCGATGGAGCCGGTACATGAGGAGAAGCTTAAAACCGCGCTCCGGCAACATGGGTTGCTCAAATAAGATGTCAGATTTACTGTAAGGACGGGCGGACGATGTCTACAAAATGGGCGTTCGTTGTGCTCTATATGCAAGCAAAGAGGCTTCCACATATGGGAGCCTCTTTCTATGTGACCAGAATGGACGTTTGTACACACAGCAATTGCTTCTGGAACGCCGCATTTCGGTAGCAGCTTCCCAGGGATATGGGATACAGGCACAGCGTGCCTGGCTAGATGTTCATCGGGGCGGGGCAAGCTCCGCAGCAGGGAGATACTCTCAAGGTGGTGTATGATGTATGCATGGTGTTTTTGACATCGTCGGACCGGTGATGATCGGTCCTTCGAGTTCTCACACGGCGGGCGCTGTCCGCCTCGGACTCATGGCGCGGCAGGTGCTCGGAGAGGTGCCGGTCAAGGCGGAGATTCTCTTGCACGGCTCGTTTGCTCAGACGTATCGCGGCCATGGCACGGACAAGGCGCTTGTCGCTGGCATCCTGGGTTTCGCACCGGATGATGAGCGCATCCGCGAGGCTCTGCAGATTGCGACGCGACAGGGGGTGAAGTACCGTTTCGCGCCCGTCAGCTTGGAGCAGGCACATCCGAATACGGCAATCCTCGCGCTCACAGGTGCGTCGGGGCGCGTTACGCGTGTGCGCGGCGCGTCGGTCGGTGGCGGGAATATCCTCATCACGAACATCGATGGGTATGAGGTGGAGCTCACGGGTGCCTATCCGTCGCTCATCACGATCCATCGCGACAGGCCCGGCGTCATCACGCAGGTGACGCAGATTCTCTCGCGCTATGAGGTCAATATCGCGTTCATGCGCGTCTCCCGGCGGAATCGCGGTGAGACAGCGATGATGATCATGGAGCTCGATGACGTACCTGCGGAGGAGGTCGTCGAAGCGTGCCGGGAAGTCTGCGATGTGGAGAATGCGTTCAGCATTCCGCCCGTCGGTTAGGAGGTCTAGATGGTCAGTTTTCATACGGTTGGCGAGCTTGTCCAGCTTGCCGAGGAGAAGGATGTCCCCATTCATGAAATCGTCATCGCACACGAGATGCACGACGCGCAGAGAACGCGGCAGGCGCTGCTCGACGAGATGAAGAAAAACTGGGAGGTCATGCAAGCGGCCATCGAACGCGGCATTGAGAACGAAGAGCACTCGGTGAGCGGCCTCACGGGCGGTGACGCGGAGAAAATCTACGCCTATGCGGAGCGTGGCTACCTCGGAACACGCGTCCTGCACGCGGCGGCGTATGCCGTCGGTGTCAGTGAGGTCAACGCCGTCATGGGGCGCATCGTCGCCTGCCCGACGGCCGGCAGCTGCGGTATCGTGCCGGCGGCACTCTATGTGGCGAGAGAACAGCGCCGTGTATCAGAGGAGGCCATCGTTGGAGCACTCTTTACAGCGGCGGGGATCGGCATGGTCATCGACCAGAACGCGTCGATCGCAGGCGCGGAAGGCGGCTGTCAGGCGGAGTGTGGCACGGCGGCCGGCATGGCAGCCGCTGCGCTCGTCGAGCTTGCAGGCGGCACGCCCGCGGCCGTCGGCAATGCCTGCGCACTCGCGATAAAGAATCTGCTCGGTCTCGCCTGCGACCCCGTGGCGGGCCTTGTCGAAGTGCCCTGCGTCAAGCGCAACGGGTTCTGTACGGTGCATGCGATGCTCGCGGCGGATATGAGTCTTGCGGGCGTAAAATCCGTGATCCCTATCGACGATGTCATCGAGGCACTGGCAGCCATTGGCCGCATGATGCCGCATGCGCTCAAGGAGACCGCGGAGGGCGGCCTCGCGGCGACGGAGACAGGTAGGGCACTCGCCGCGCAGATCTATCCGTCGCACAGCTGATAGCCTAAGGAATCACTGATGAATTCAGCACCCTGCCTTTGCGCATCTGCACTGTCCTCTCGTCGCCCTACAATCCTCAGCACAAAACGCGATGGAGCGTTTTGGTTGCTACGCTTCCGGTTTGTCTCCTAGAGAGATACAGCGCATCCACGCAAATCCGGAGTACTCCGTTTCATCAGCGGTTCCTAAAACTTTCGTGAGGAAGCAGGATTTTTCTCTTCAGGGGAGAAATAAAGAAAAGAAGTGCTGGTTTGGTGAGAGATCAGCTGAACCAGCACTCACTGATGGTACCAAGAGAACGAGGAATCTTCCGGTGATAAGCAGCCAGCGGTCTTGCGGCAGAGAAGCCTGTCGGCGTCTGCGCGCCGCGGAATTCCTCGCAGTGGTGAAAATTGAAAGCAGGGGGTACTTCCATGAAAAAGTTGATGCAGATGCTGCTCGTTCTATGCCTCGTTGTCTTCAGTACGCAGGTGGCGTTCGCAAACTCGGATAAGGTGACACTGGTGGAGGGCGCGGACATCACGGGCATCCATCGCCTCGCGCTCGCAAAGCCGCTCTACATGCAGACGGATAAACTCGCGCCGACGATGGACCAGCTTATCCAGATTGAGAGCGAGGCGAGCAAAGTCGCGCGCATGTATGTCATTCCGTACGATACAGTCGCGGCAAGCGTCAAGACGGATACGAAGGTCGATATCAAGGCACTCGACCGCCATCAGGCCGCCAAGGTGTTCAAGGAGAATGCCGGCAAGTATGCGGATGCCTATGTCGTGCTGACTGTCGCGAACGACAGCCGCACGTCGTTCTTCTTCGATGTCTACAAGGCGGGATCGAACGAGCTTCTTTACTCCTACCAGATTCAGGCGAACCGTTCGGAAAAGGATGATGTCACGACGTACCAGAACCTTTGCGAGCAGTTCTACAAGAATTTCGAGCGCTCCATCGGAGAGCAGCAGAAGAAAGACGCGAAGGCTGACAAGAAAAAATGAGATAGAAAAAGAGAGTACCCACTAGATGAGGGGACTCTCTTTTCTTGTCTTATGACAGGTGCGATGACCGGCAGGATGATATGCCGCGACGGGGGATTGCGCTGTGGCACACGGTGGTTTTTGAAGCCGTTTACTTCCTCGTTTGTACGAGCGTTAGAGGCTTGATTTTTGCCTCCTCCGCAAGTTCGCTGTTGATGTAGCCTGCGTCCTTCATTGCGTCGAGCACGACGAACTGCCGCTTTTTCGCCATGAGAAAATCGACGTAGGGCGAGTAGACGGAGGGGGCGTTCGGGATGCCGGCGAGCATGGCGGCCTCGGGCAGTGCGAGATCCTGCGGTGCCTTGCCGAAATAGCCGTCTGCGGCGGCGGCGATGCCGTAGTAGCCGCTGCCGTAATAGATCGTGTTGAGGTAGAGCTCGAGAATCTCGTCCTTGGAGTAATTGGCCTCCATGTCGAGGGCGAGCAGGACCTCCTCCGCCTTGCGGCCAAAGGTCTGCTCGTGACTGAGGAAGAGATTCTTCACGAGCTGCTGTGTGATGGTGCTCGCGCCCTCCTCGATGCTGCCATACTGGAGGTTCACGAGTGCGGCGCGCGCGATGCTTTCCATGTCGATGCCGTGATGTTCGTAGAATCGCCGGTCCTCTACGGCGACGACGGCATGGATGAGGTCGGGCGACAGCTTGGCGAACGGCACGTAGTCGTCTCTGGCCACGCGAGCATTGACGGCGCGTCGCAGGAAGACGAGGCGGCTGAGGCGGTCTAGTGTGGAAATCTGGCGGTACTCCGTATCGGAACGCCCCGCCGGCGGCTGGTATGACAGCTTGGGCAGGAAATCACCGATGCCCTGCCAGGTACGCGGCAGGAAGATATTGAGTCCTCCAGAGAGGGAGAAGGTGAGGAAGAAGGTGAGCAGAAGAAAGATGAGAAAGCGGAGCGGCCGCAGTCGGCGTCTCTTGTTTCTTTTCATAGATGATGCTCCT